>JAABUL010000635.1_pt1 | contig 74012 bp, 54 predicted proteins | sample 5559151 | NCBI WGS metagenome assembly JAABUL01 (sample SAMN10711876, study PRJNA513368) | rock metagenome | isolation source: Antarctica rocks | place: Antarctica: Victoria Land, Pudding Butte sud | reverse complement strand
TGGTTTGTGTTTAAGTGGCCTAGGAGGCAGGTACGGAGTTTGGGGAGTGGGCAATGTGTGACACTTGATGGTTTGGACTTGGGAATATGGTATGGGAGATTGGTGCGGAGTCTGGGCACGGAGGTAAGGAGTGGACTCTGGTGGTTTGTATCTGGAAATGTGTCCTGGGAGATGGGTGCGGAGTTTGTGGACTGATGTAATGTGTGGAATTTGGTTTGAGGATGTGGCCTGGGTGCTAGGTACGATCAACCTGGGCAGCTTCTGCGTTTTGTGTAATTTGGTGGTTTGGGTTTGGAATGTGTCCTGGGTTCTAGGCGTAATTGAGCTTGGCAGCTCCTTCGTTGGTTTGTAACATGACGGTTTGTGTTTGAGAATGTATCTTGGGAGTCCGATTTCCATCGATGGCATTGTTTAGTGTTGATATCTGATTCCTCACGTGGTGGAGGGTGTGGAGTATGCCGGCGTTGCGATGAGCATACTACTTGTATCTGGCTTCTTGGTAGAGCTTAGGTATTGCAGACGTCTCCATTCTTGTAGAGTACTGCATTGATAGTAGCGAATTTTCAAGTTCGTACTGCATCGGACGCGCAGATATGTTCTTCTTCTATTGGCATTTGGTAGTATAGGTTGTACAATGTCAATGATGGCTACTGTGTTACCCCAAGGACATCTATCTGCGGTACTCTTAATAATATCGATATAGCCATTTGGTACACTCGGATATTCGAAAACCTCTTAGTAAGTGAAATTTACTGCTTCTGATCTTAGTATATTGAGAATAGAAACATGCTTTAGTAACATCTTAGTATCTCCTAGCCAATAGGTTGACACTTAATAAGACTCTAGAAATAGCATTTGTGCCTCTTTGTGACACACGAGGTTCCTTGTTTCTTATCTTGATGTATTGAAAATCGAAACATGTTCTGAAGATATTCTGAGTTCCCATGACCGACGGGCTGTCAACTGGTGAGACTCCAAAGCACGTAAGTTTATAGATAGCGTTGGTGCCTCTCGGTGATACCCCTGGTCGCTTATTTCTTGTCACAATTCAAACATGTGCTGGAAAGATTCCAAATTCCCCAAGCCAATGAATTGATAATAAGTGAGACTCCAGGGCACGTGTATAAATAGCCTTTATACCTTTTTGTGACACCCGAGGTGTCTTGCTTCTTATTCTGATGCCTCGAGAATAGCAACCATGTTTTGAAGGTATTTAGATATCCCATGACCGACAGCTGCTTAATTGGTGAGACTTCAAAGCACCTAAGTGTGTAAATAGCCTTTGTACCTCCCGGTGATACGCATACTCCCCTGCGTATCTTGACACATCAAGAATAGATTCATGTCCCTCCTCGAATTGCTTCTGAAATTGGAATGCTTCTTTCATGCGGTGATAGTCACAGGACACTGCGATGATAGTTGGTTTGGTCAAATATCCGGATTTGGTTCTAGTATTTAATGTTGTTGAAACCGTGCTAGACTGGAGAAAGCAGAAGTCAACGTGCGTACATTCTCTCAAGTCCGGACCTCATCGGCCGTGGGCTATTTGTATATGGACTGTCGTTTCTTTATGTAATTATAGTAAGTGATCTTTGTCAGTCTCCAGCCAAAACTGTCAACCTTTCAGGGGTAAACTAAGAATAGGTTAGGGAAACGTCCGACAGCTTCCCAAATTCGCGGGCAATGCTATTCGAAGCTTATCTATGTTCCAGATTGCGTGTCGAGACAGGTCCCGTGATGGTACCTGGAACTATTCACAGAGTCAGCCCATTCCCCCGTACCAAAGTCGGTAGAACATGCCCCCTGAGTCTGCAGCCTTCCCAATTTCTCCCACTGAATCGTATTCGATTGGTACATCGCCATGCTTTAGCATCTCCGTGTTTCGAGAACTTCACACGTACCACCCTACGAGATAGTACTTGAGGAGCTCGCGATGGTGTTTGTTTCTTTCCTACAGCAGGACAAATCACCGTCAACTGCTTTCGACCTCTGTCTCCTACCTCCAACCCCCAATTCCTCAATCTTTCAGCAGCAGACGCCGCTTCGGCACCTCTTCTCAAGAGTCCACAAACTTCACGGTCCAAGCATATTCAACAGGATATCCCTTCGTCAGCGTTTCCCTGGCTCGGCCCTCAGTACTCAGAAAGCGCCCACACCGGGAACAAGCCCATCCTGAACAGCTTAGTATATTAGTAGGAGATAAAAGAAATCTTATAAAGAGAAGCTATTAGATAAGCTTCTAATTACGGAATTCAAGAATAATTCCGCGTAATTAAATTATAGAAAGATATATTAACTTAGATAGTATCTATAGATAAGTATTATAAGTATCCCTACTTTATGTAGATAGAGCTAGGAAAGGTAACTAGAGACCTTCTTATAATTACTATACCTAGGAAAATTATAGTAAACTAGGCTATAAATAGTACCTAGTAATTGAGTAATAATATAAACTATAGAAGTAGGATAGACAAATAGGTACAAAATACTAAGAGGCACAATCTATCTCTCGCAAGGCTTCTATTACCATTGAACTTTCCCTCGGATATCAGACTTCTTTCCACGTCGGATCGGAAGCCATACTGTCGTCATCATCCTCACTTTGTGAGTTCATCGACACGTAGTAGGTTCGAACTTGTCCCTTTCCATCCCTCAGCTTTCGTAAAGGTCTACTGAGTTTGTATAAGCTTTTATTTCCAGGTCTTCTTCGATTATCTGGGATCTCAGAACAGCTTTGTGTCCGCTTGGCTTGCGAATTCCCACGGTTTTCAATCATAGAGGAAGGCGCCGGCGGCGTCGCAAGGGCCTTGTATCTATCCCCATTCTGGATCCTAGTCTGCTTGTCTCTTGCTCCTCCAACTTTACCCGTTCTCTTGGGGTGGGTTTTGCGAGCCTTCTTGTTGACATCTCTGTTGGTCTTTCGAGTTACCTTGGATCTTTCGAGTTTACCTTCGGCGGGACGGTTGTTGGAATCTGGTTCGACAATAGAACCTGGCGGAATCGCTGTAGAAGTTTGTAAGAAATCTGTTGCGAAAGCAAATGCCGCTTCTAACGACGGTGATTGATTGAGATACACTGGTGATGAATTTCCGGGTCGTGATTGCTGATCTTTGTATGATATCCATCTAATCGCTTTGGCTTTCCTTTTACTATGATCGGTGGAAGCTATGGCGAATGGCGCGGCTGATAAGGAGACAAGATGAGAACCATGTGTATGTACTCCGATGTTTCCGCAATTTGGTGGAGGGAATCTCCTGTGTATATCTTAGTGGAGACTGGGCACTGTATCTGATTGGACGGGGTCGCTTCTGTTGCGCTGATGGTCTCACGTCTGAATACGCTGTCCTACAACAATGTATCTAGTCATGCGGACGTCTCTATGACAGACATCCTCTGACAGCTAGAAAAATTACGCTTTCCCGTCATTCTCGCTGTACACCTCGCTAGGACGCAACTAGAGAAATAGTGAACAGCTTCAGTTGCGACACAACGGATTATAGTGGACTAGGTTCGCCTAGATGTGGGTCACCACATAGTATGTGCCACGAACATGTTGACCTATAGTTATAACTCTTGCGCACCAACACCAATGCTCATTACAACGCTAATATTATGCATAAAGTATATACTGCTACCAAATATATACGCTTGGAACGTAGTAGGGATCCCTTGCCGGGTCAACAGCAGGATCCTCCGAGGCCAATCGTCGTCGATAATGACGATCAATGGGAAGTCGATGACATATTAGACTCCCGACGCTATTATGGACGGCTTCAATATAAGGTGAAATGGCATGGTATCGATAGGGACAATGAGTGGTACTATGCCGATAAGAATGAGTTTGGAAGCTCTCGAGAAGTGCTGGATGAGTTCCACAGGCTATACCCGGGTAAGCCACACTGACCGAAGGTACACGGGTAAAACGATAGATGGCATGCGGACATGCCTTGTAAGGGAGGGGGGTAATGTTACGAGCTGACTCAGGTTCATCGAACCTGTTCGAACGGTTCTTTGAAGCGGGCCAAGATCTAGGCTAGATCTTGGCCAGCTCCACTGGGTCTATTCCTATTTGGGATAGCGTCTTGGCACTAAACACCTCCTGTACATACTGCACGCGTGCACCATGCTTGCTCCTTAGCTTTAGTTTCCTAGTTACTATATCTACATGTTCTGTACTATATCGATCCTGACAGTATATAATTACTACTTATATTAGGAATAATCTATCTTAACCTAGTACTCCTAGTAGTTCTCTCCTAACCTCTAATTACCTCTAGATAATAATAGTAATCATTATAGTACGCCCTCCTTAATATAGGTAAAGGGGTAATTATAAATTAAGAGTATTACTTCTTTTATAAAGATATTTATAAAGATATTAATTAATTAATATAATCTTACTATCTTTAAGAGAGAAGATAATATTCTGAATATCTTATCTACTTCCTTTTATAATAAGCTATATAGATAGTACTTTATAAGATTAATATTATTAAAGAAGAACGTTTATAAATCTATCTTATTAAAATTATAAATAGATACTTTAATTATATTTTGGGAAATAAATTATAAAAGTTATATAAAAGTTATAATCTAAGAGGTATACTTTTAATAATACTAGAAATAGAAAGTCTTTATATATATCTAAAGGTAGTCTATTTCTAAGATATATCTATATAACTCTTTATTATCTAAAATAATAGTATTTTAAAATTCTAATAAGATATATTAGAAGAAACTAAGTTAATAACTCTTAATTAATTCCTTGATTTAATAAGTATTAATCTTGATATATAACTATAATTAGCTTATTATATTTAGTATTAATTATAATAAATTAAAAAGAGATTAATAATATATTTTCATTAATAAGATAACTCTCTTAAATTACTTATTCTTTATAAGTAATTATATGTTTTAGTATTAGCGAATACCTTAGCTTCTTAGCATTACAGAGATAGTAATAGAGATAGAAGGCTTCCGTAGGCGTCCTTTAGCTATAGGGATCCCTGTAATTCTCTACTATTATCTAATATATACATGCTTTTATAACTATAGTCTTATACTACTATAATAATAGTAGTAATACTATTATCCTAGTTAAATACTATCTAACTATTTATTAGGAATTAATAGCTATCCTTATAATACTAATAAGAATATTAGTCCTTTACTAATTTATAAGTCTTCAATTATATATATTAATTTTTGAGTCTATTTAACTTTCTTTTAGATTATCTATAGAAGCCTTCTTTAGTATTAGACTCTTCTAATTTTATTAGAGTTATTAGTTATTAACAGCCTTATTTATCTAACTCTTTACTTTACTACCTAATAGTAAGGAGTTATCTAAGATTCTTATTATTTTTATTAAGTAATCTAGCTTATTTCTTTGAACTTTCCTGAAGCCTATCTTATTATAGCTCCTTCCCCTCTAATAATAAAGGATACTATCTAACTTACCTTTTAGTTAAATAATTTTCTAAAGAGTAATTACACTTATAATACTATTATTAATAAGATTAGTTATTCATTATCTCTTATATTATCTAGAAGAATCTTAGACTAGTACGACCTTATTATCTTACTTTATTAAGAGGATTATAACTTTACTTAAGAACTACCTCTCTTAAGCCTAGTAATAAGGTAGGACCTTCTAATCTATTAGTACTTAATAACGTAGGATTATCTTAGCTACTAAATTAGCCTGTTAATAGGGCGCTTATTTAGGTAGCTAGTTATTATTTTAAATAGGCTATTATATACTCTTAGTACCTATTAGAGTTACCTCCTAAGCTAATAGAGTTAATAAGGCCCATGGCAAAGCCTCTTATAAATCATAGATCTACCTTACTAATAGGATAACTGTTATTATATTAGAGCTAGTCTCTACTATTAACTTCGCTATACCTAAGCTAACCCCCGTTACTAATATTATTAGATAGATATTAGCTAAAGAAGTAATTTATAATTAACTAATTAGCCCTGAAATTACTTCTAGAAGTATAGCCTAGAATATCCTTATTAATACCGCTATATAGGTAGCTATTAATACTAGTATAGCTAAATATATTCATGAAAACCCCCTATAATAAGGCCCTTCTAGCCTATAGGATATAGTAGGCCTAGTAGGTCTTCTAGGAGGTAATATTTTCCTATTATATATTTGTAAAGCTTATTACTAATTTTAATTATAATATATATAAGGATTCTTATACTCTTTTTTTTATTTTTTATTATATACTAATTTATATTTAATGTTAATCTTTTAGTTCTAAATCTTTTATTAATATATTTTAATAAGTTTATTACTAATCTAATTTATTAGAGTAAGATATTATTAAATTTATAATAAGTATTTTTTTACTAACTTTCTTTAATTTTAGTATTTTTTTAAGTTATTATATTATTATTATTTCAAGGTATTATAAGGATAGGTTTAGTAGGTATACTAAGTTAAGTAGGAAGGCTTAAGTACTAAGTAAAGCTAGGTTGTTAAGCTATTACTTAAGAAGCTTAAGGAAATTAAGATTTAAGCCCCTTAAGCTAGCTAAGCTAAAACTTTTAACTTTAGGAGCTAATGAATTAGTTCGTTATAGTTCGTTTTAGCTTAGACTTGAAACTTAGGCTATTTAGCTATTTTATTAGTAATATATAATATAATATCGATAATTTCTTATTAGGGTTAGTACGAGCGGGTCTAAGTATAAGTCTCTCCCCGCGGGCTACTAGAGCCGCTACGGCCGACTTCCCGAATTACTAATATAGTTTTATTATTATAATTTATTATATTAATAGTACTATTAGTAGTAATAACTTTTCTTATTCATAGGTCTACCTAATACTCTTCTTAAGCTATCTCTTAACAATTATCAAAACGCGTTATTAACTAATTAAATTAGAACTCTCTAGTATTCTATAGGTCCTAGGTAAGATTAGGTATATAGTAGAGTTAATATTAAAGATAATTATATATATAAACTATAATAGTCCTTTAGGTATTATAAAGTAGACTATTATATTTATATTATTTAATATAAAACTATAATAACTGTAAAGTAGTAGTTTAGACTATAACTTACTAATGCGTAAGACTAGGGGTACGTGTAAGTTCCTATCATAGTATTAGGAGCCTAGCGGTACTACCGCAAGGCTAACGATTGATAGAAGGATACGGATAAGAGGGAGTTTTTAACTAGTAACAGTTTCTCCAGCGGCTAACGAGTATATTCGATGCTCGGGGGTAAAATCATAAGGAATACCCTTATAAGTAACATAGAAGTAGCTTAAGTAGGCGTATAAATCAATAATAATAATAATAATAAAACTATAATTATATATTACTTAAGTACTCCATCTTATTAACCTCCTTACGCTTCATCTATTAACCTCCTTATACTCTATCTATTAACCTCCTTACGTTCTATTCATTAACCTCCTTACGCTCTATCTATTAACCTCCTTACGCTCTATCTATTAACCTTACCGCGGTGACGACGAGCCTTACTAGGAGAGCGCGGCTTAAGTATATAATGAGATAAGCTGACGCGTCTTAGGAGAGTAAGCCTAACGGCGGGAAAACTTAGTTAACGCTACCGACGCGATCTATACCTTTAAGGGTTCAAGTCCCCTTATATAGTCATCGGCTGGAGGCTAGGATCGCGAATCGACGCGTTATTCGGCTAAGGGAAAAGAGATACCAGGGCTATATCGTTAATATAGGCCGATATAAGACGAATCGTTAAGACGCGTTCTCCACCTCTTAGGGGTTTAAGTCCCCTCATGCAGTTATCAGCTGAAAGCGGCTAGGAGAACGGATACGGGTATCCTCCTATCTCCTTACACGAGTCCCCCCTAGTAGGGAACGGGCTAGGACTAGGTTCGAGGCCTAAGACGCGTTAGGTCGCGCCTAGTATCTATAGGAGAAATCGCTCATGAAAACCACCTGACTAGTAGCTACTACGCGTCGTTAACGTAGGCCGAAGCTAGTCTTAACTAGTAGATACGCTAGACTACTAGCTACTAGATAGAGTACCCTTAGGGTTCGTGGATCGCTAGATATAAGGAACTTATTAATACTAACTCTTATACCTCCTAGGGATTTAAGTCCCCCCGCGTAATCATTAGCTAGGAGCGGAATAATAGGTTTCGATATAGGTATAGCCGGACACCTAGCGTAGCGTTCCTTAGTTAGTAGGATGGAAACGCTATATTATACTACCTAGTAAGCGGCTTAAACTAGTAGTCCCTACGAGACACGAACGGCCTAAATAAGGGAGACCTCTGATAGTAACGCGAAGTAGGGGTCCTAATCCTGTGGGACGTAGTGTTCACTGGCGGCTACTACGGATACTATCTATTCAGCCTGAGAGGATAGTATACGCGTGTTAGTATACTAAGAGCCAAGAGAATAATCTACCTCTAGGAGGACTTATAGCGGAGTAGAGAGCAAGCCAAAGTAGTATTATACCTAGATCTGCTTAGGGGGTTATACTTAAGGAGTAAATAGTAGTTAACTTAAGCGATAATTAGCTTCGTCTACTAATTCCGTGAAACCCTAGCCTAGGGGAAAAGTCCTGAGCTATTAAAAAGCGAACGGTAACCCTGAAAGCAATTACAGGATGCAAACTAGGTAGAGGACCTGAAGAGCAGGATTCCAACCTCCTTAATCAATTGTTAGCTTCGAAGAAGGCTGACTCCAAGGAGACGAGAGGGGATATTAATACACAGGCGACTATCCTAGCCGGAGTCCTAGACCGATACCTACTAGAGTCGCATGAAGAGATCGACGTATACATAGATAAGCTAATTATAACGCTCCAGGAAATCGCGGATAATACTATCCCTAACGCTAGACCCTTCGAAGGCTTAAAGTTATACTGGATAGTAGACTATATAAGGGTGACGAAGGCCTCGAGAGAGGCCCTAAGAGACTATAAATATTATCAAATAGCCGCTATAAAGGAGAGGCTCTAGGAGATAGATAGAGATAAGGTCTAGATACTTAGAAAGACCCGCACGCTAAACTACTAGGAGGTAGTACACGCGGTATCATTAAAGAAGACAGGCGTCTGGAAGCTAGCGCGGTAGGGAAGAGAGAGGAGTATAGTCCCTAGGGAGCTCCCCTAATTCCTAGCCCTTAAGGACGGGGAGTACGGGAAGGCTATCGACTTTAAAGAGAAGGTAAAGGCGCTTAGGAGAGTCCTTTTCCCTCCCCCTCCCTAGGCTAAACCTAGAGGACATCGAGGATATAGTATATCCTACCCTAATCGACTTTTACGCTACCTTAGAGTTCAGGGAAATCTGGGAAGTAATCTAATACCTAGCCGTAGATAAGGCCCTAGGGACCTTAGGACTACTGAATAGGTTCCTACGCGTCCTATGCGAAGATCTTATTAAGGCGGTGGCGAGGCTCTTCTAGGCCTACTTAGACAGGAGCTACTACCCGAAGAGATTTGAAGAGGTAAATACGATTATCCTAAAAAAGCCGAAGAAACCGGACTTTTTAGAGCTAAAAGTATACTAACCGATAGCGCTACTTAACACACTAGGAAAAGCTCTAGAGATGGTAGTATCTAGGCGTCTTAGTAGTCTAGCGAAACGCTATAGGCTCCTCCTAGAGTAATAAATAGGGGTAAGGAAGGGTAGGTTAATAGAGATAGTCCTTAAGGCTCTAATAAACTAAGTTCATATAGTATAGAACTAGGGGAAAGAGAACGTCGCGAGCCTACTATTATTAAATATTACGGGAGCCTTTAATAATATATTATACGAGAGGTTACTCTATAACCTTAAAGTAAAGGGAATCCTAATAGTAATTATAGCCTAGGTCGCAAGCTTCCTCTAAGGAAGGGCGACGTCTATTACGATAGGGATAAGAACTAGCTAAATAGAGGAAGTAAAGACTAGGATTCCCTAGGGCTCTCCGATCTTATTAATCCTTTTCCTATTCTTTAATAAACTATTAATCGAGGAATACGCGAGGACTAAGCTCCCCGAATAAGTAGGAGGCTTTATCGACGATATCTACCTCTTAGTATATAGTAAGTCTACCGAAGGGAACTACCGTTAACTCGAAAAGGCCTATTAAATTTACTAAAGATAGGTAAAGACTTACGGCGCGACGTTTACGCCGTAGAAATATAAACTAGTCTACCTCTTAAGAACGCTAAAGAAATATAATATATCGGAAATAGTCTAATTTAGTAATATAGAAGTTATCCTAAGCGCGAGTATACGAGTCCTAGGATTATATATTAACTTGAAACTCCGCTAGAGCCTATATATCGCCTAGATTAAGGTAAGGGCTACTACTTAATCTTAGGCGCTTAAGTACCTAATAGGCTTAACCTAGGAAGTAATCTTTATAAGATATAAGATAGTTTATAATACTATAGTCTAACTAATACTTACGTTCACGGCTCTAATATAGTACTACCTGAAGGGAACAGTCAGCGCTGTAGAGACTTACACGCGTACGCTTAGGATAATATAGAACGACTACTTAAGATCAGTCCTTAGCGCGTATAGGGCGACGCTAGTACTAGTACTAGAGGCGAAGGTAACGACTTCTCTAATCTAGGTATAACTCGATAATCTGGTAATGAAATACTAAGCGCTCCGTGGTATCTACGCGAGCATAATAGCGGGTAAAAAGAAGATCCGGCGCCGGTTAAAGGGGAAACGCAGTAGAGCTAGACGCTAGGCCCTTACCCCGACGTAGGAGAAGTAGGAATAGGCCCTACGCGAGCTTAGAGCTATAAGCTAGGACTAAGTAGTAACGGGTACCTGATAGAAGGTCTACTAGCACGACCTTATAAGAGATATCGAGGAGTTTCAGGATATTAATAATATCTTAATAAAGGTAAAAGACTAGAAGTAGCTCTAATAAGAGGAGTAATAGGAGGCCTACTAGGTAACTATCCCGGAGGAAAGCTAGGAGCCGGTAGTAAAGGGCCCCCTCCTAAGCGACCGTACTAACTATTACTAAGGACTAAGGAAGGTGGAGAGCTCGCTAGCGACCTAACTCCGTAGCGTAAAGAACGGCTTTAAGGCGTTCCTACTTAAGGTAAACGTTCCGGGGATCTAGGACTCTAGATGTAGTTATAGCTAGGCGAAATAGGACGTAAGATATATCCTCCTCTTCTACGTAGAGCTACGGGAGTCGAGACGGGACCTAATTAGGGAGGCCGGAACCTACGACTTTAGGAAGATACTAACTGGGCTAAGGGGTATTTATGCGGCGGCCCGCTAGCTAATAAAGATAGGCTACCTAGAATAATTCCGACTTATTATACTCTAACTGGAGTGAATAAAACTTCCTCGAGAGGCGGTTCTACCGCCGAAATCAATAAAGGTACTGAAAACAAAGCGGAAAGGGAGGAAAGTAGCTAAAGAGCTACGTAAATACTACTAACTAGACGCGCTAAATAACGTGATCCTAATAGAAAGGACTTGCTAGGTTACCTAGGAAGTAAAATATTATAGGGAAAGGAGATAATAAGTAGGAGTTTTTAGCTATAAAAGGTTTCTCCTACGCCTCGCCATAATAGAATATAGTAGCTCCGCTATCTTTCCTACTAGGGAGGGGTACCTAAGCGCAAACGACTACCCTTATTAGTATAAATAATACTAGAATAGGTATATAGATAATTCATTAATCTTTAATCTTAATAAAAGGATTAGGTAACGCTATTTATAAAACTAGTAAATTTACCTAGGTATCTATTTATATTAATATTACCTTACTTAGTAAGGTGACTACCTTAAAGCTAATTATAAAGGTATATATTATTAATAACCTTTAAGCTAATATACTTATTAGTAATAATATAATTATACCTAAAAAATACGTCTTAACCTAGCTATTAGATATATTATAATATTGAGTTCTTACTAAGATATAGTAGCTAAAATTAATATTGTAGTAAATCCTCTACCTATCTACTAGATAATATATTCTAAAGGGACTGATACTATTCTAGGAATAATAACTCCCTTAGTATCTATATCCTTCTAAGACGAATCTTTATTAGATAATTAAGACTTTCCTCTTTAAGCCTAAATATAAGGGCGATTTAAGCTTTAATAGTAGAGTCTTTACCTATATAGTTAATTTATTAATCTCTTTTATTCAAGTTTATGATACCTTTATTAGGCCTATCTATTTAACTTAATATACTCGCCTAGGTACTATTATTAATTATAACTAGGTAGACGCCTACCTTATTAACCTTGAGGACGCTTTACTAGTAGCTAGTAGCTAGCTAACGCGAAGACCTAAGTAATCTTAGAAGTCTAAAATCGCGAGAGAGGTAGCTACTTTAATAACTACTATAGTTATAAAGCAGTACCTTAACTACCTTTACTACCCCTACTATTTCCTCTACTATTAGGATTAACCTAAAAATAGAGTATATTATACCTATTAGGATAACGGTTTATAATAGTTATAAGGACGCTACTAAAACTATAATAATTACTAAAGAATTCTATAAGATCTAGATAGATAATAGGTAGGCTATTAATCTACCTAAAGACTAGTAGATACTAGTCCTATCAAGGGCTAACGTAGACCTTAAGCTATTTATAATCTACCCTCTTAGTTAAAAAGACTAGGAAGTAGTAGATAAGAGTTTTAATAAGATATACGGCTAAGGGAAGATAACTTAACTAACTTAGCCGACTAAGTATAACTACCTAGTATCCGTAGTACAATGAAATATACTAGGTAGTAACCGTAAAAGGCGCGTTATTATTAATATTAGGAGGCTAAATAAGATTATTAAGTTAGATAGCTATCTAATACCTTTATATTAGAAATTAGAAATATAATAAAGGACTTTAACTTTATTTCTACTATTAATATTATAGGCTACTTCTATTAGTTTCGCGTTAAGGTAGCTATTAGACTAAAGCTTACTATCGTCTTATATTATAGCTAGGAGTAATTATAAAAATAGCTCTTATAAGATATCAAGGCTTACTATTATATATTCAAAGATAGATTAATAAGATCCTCTATCCTTTATATAGTCTTATAAAGGTTTATATTAATATTATAAATACTTATTCTAGGACTCTAGAAGAGTATTTAGACTACCTTCGCTAGTTATTCTAACTCTATTAGGATAGATATATTATCCTTAGCCTAACTAAGTCGTTTTTAGGCTACCTCTTTATAATACTCCTAATTTAGTAGCCTTAGTTTATTAATAGCTACTAAAAAGATCTAGGTAATTTAGGTACTTAAATTCCTAGCGAACCTTTATAACCTAGAAATCTACCTTAGATTTACCGGCTAGTCAAGGTTATTAATCTACTAATATACCTAAATTATTAAATCCTAAATTAAAGAATAAGACCGCCTTAATAAGAGAACTACTAGTAAATATCGCTAGCTTTAAAGCTAAAGGCGTAGTACGGAAGTATTAGTCTATTAGAATAGTAGTCCTAAAGCTTATAATAATAGAGCTTATAGTATATAAAGAGTTATAAACGGCTTTTAGTAACCTAGTCTTCCTAGTTTATTAAAAGTAGATAAAGCGTATATATATTAACTTTAATACCTTTAAATAATAAGACTTTATAGCTATAATCTACTACGTCAGGGTAATCTACTATTAGATAGTTTATTTCTAAGAACAAGCGTTTAACCTATCCTTTTCCTAAGTAAAATTCTTAATAGCGCTAAGAAGAACTACTAGCTAATTAAATTAGAGGTCGTAGGGATAGTTTAAGTAGTTAAGAAGATTAGATACCTTATAAAGTCTATCTAAGTACCTCCTATAATTATTTATACGGATTACTTAGTAGTAGTACCTATTTCTAGGTAAATAACGCTAACGACGTCTAGTACTTATAAGCTTAACCTACGTCTTATAAGAGTATCTTAATACCTATTAGAATATAAACTTTCTATTTATTATAAAGCTAGTAAATTTTACGTAGTATTAGACGCCTTATTAAGGCTTCCTAGTAATAATATCTAAATACCTACTAATTAGGAAGATATCCTAGATACCTTATATATATACGTAGTTAAGGATAGTAAGTACTCTTTTTTTTACTAAAACTAGCTATTATAATATATTATATTACGTTACTAGAGTTATTAGATAATTTTAAATCTTAGCTTTATAAGATATATAAGTAAGACGACTAATAGAATAAAGTCCTTAATATACTTAAATTAGTAAGCCCGCTAAGCGCTAGTAAATAAGTATAATCTTAGATAATTAGGTATTAAGTTTAGGTTTTATAACCGACTAGTCTGTTATATTACTAGTAATAGCTAAGGCTACCTTTATATCCTAAAAGTACTTAAAGGCGAAGTCTTGCGTATAATATACGATTTAGCTAACTACGGCGGATTCTATTATATTTATAATAGATTATCTAGGTCCGTTTATATTCGCCGCCTTATAAAGAGCCTCCGTACGTATATTAAGTACTATCCTAACTACTAGGTATTTTAGACGAAGTAGTATTTACTTTATAAGAGTATAAATCCTCTTATAACGCTAGTAATCCCGTTTTATACTATTATTATAGACTTCGTAGTAGAACTTCTTATAGTCGGCCGCTTTAATATACTCTTAATAATAATATATAAGTTCTTAAAGCGAGTACTACTTATTCTTAGATAAGGTACCTAGCCGGCTATTAATTAGATAAATACTATTATTACAGCGCTTATAAGCTATAATTAAAGAATCTCGAGATCGGTTATATCTAATAGAGACTTAAATTTAAATTATTATTTTAAAAACCTAATTTCTAGTATCTAAAGGTAGATATACTTATATCTATAATATATTACTTATAGATAGACGAGTAGTTTAAATAAATAAACTAGATAGCTAAAATTACTCTTTAATACTACTTCTCTTAATTAGATATAAATTAAGTTAATATCTTACTATATATTAGCGTAATCCTTAATAACTCGACGAATATTATAAGAGGCTTTTCGTCTAATAAGCTAGTCTATAGCTTCCGTGTAAATAATAACTTAATACTTCTTAAAGACCTTTTATAAGAGGACTATAAAAGACTTTAAGACGTAAAGCGTTATAATACTAATAAATCTATAGCGTTTACTAACCTAGTTTCTAAGGTATATTATAATAGGAAGTATATAGTAATATATCTTATAAAGTATAGCTTAGTCTACCTTATATTATACTACAGTTATAATATCCCTAGCCTTATAAATAGAAATCCTAGTTAATAATAAGCTAGCCCTTTTAAGGTCCTTTATAAAGTTGATAACCTAGCCTACTAATTATATTTACCTCCTATAATATATATCTATAACGTAATCTTTATTACCTAGTCAGAGTCTATCCCTAAAAATAATTCATATTATTAACTACGTCTAGATAACCCGCTTATAATTAAGAATATTAATAATAGTAATATAGATTTTACTATAATATCTAATATAAACTAACGGATTTAGATATAGTAGAGGACCTTATAAAGGAGTATAAAGATAGGTAAGTTAGATATACTAGATGTAGAAGGTAGCCTACTAGCCCTAATTAGGAATTAGAAAGGCTATTTATAGCTATAGCTTCCTAGTAGAGTAGATTTAGTAGCCTTATCAAGGGCCTTATAGTAGTTACTTAGCTTACTATTATATTAAGGACGATGTCTTTTTATTTGTTTATAGCTAATAATATAGTAACAAGGTAGTCGGCTAAGGCCTTAGCAAGGTAATTATATTACTAGAGATAACGTTAGAGATATCCGCCTGTATATAGAGGGGCTTCTCCCCTCCTCTTCTAGCTATCATCTATCTTATATACTATTAGCTATGAGCCTCTATATTATAAATTAATAGGAGGGCTAAGCAGGTCTACTAATAAGCCTAATAGCTTTGAGGCTATACTTACTCGCGTTATTATTAGTAGTAAGGAGCGCCTCTATCTTATATCTATAAACGAGGTACTTAGTAGACCTAATAGTAATAAACAGCTAACTAATACTAAGTATATATAGTAAGTACCTTATAACCTACACTTAAAGGTATATATATTACTAGGGAGGTAGGTACTATCTTATAAGTATAGATAAATAGGCGAAATTAATAGATATAACACCTAGTAGGTATTTAAAGGCATTTATTAAATTAAGAGTATTAATCTTAATAAGACCTTCCTATTAACCTTAAAAGTATTATTATAATAACTCCTCCTTATACTAATAGCTAAATATAGGTTAGTTATTAAGTGTTTGAATATTATTATAATATTCCTATAGTCTCTTATCTAAGAAGAAATATAGGTAGAGTAACCTTATTATATTACTAGTAATTAGTTAGGATATACTTATTAATTAAATATAGCTTTATATAATCTTAAGTAAGCTTCTAATAAGTAGTATAAAATCCTTTACGTAGTACTTATATCCCTAGGACTTAATTATCTTAAGTATAATTACTATATATTTATTAACTATATAAATAAAGTTATTATTACGGCTTATATAAATAACCTACTATTTATAATATATAACTAAAGGCTTATTACTTAAATAAAGAAGATACTAGATAAATAGTCTAACTCTAAAAATATAAGTAACCTAAAAGACTATTCAAGTATATAAATTATCTAATATCTAGATAAGTAATCTATTTAGGTTGAAATTTTTTTTTTTTTATAGATAATTACTAAACTAGCTTAATATAAAGTATTATATACTAGTAAAATCACCTATAAAATAGGCCTATATTAGTCTAGCTACTAAAGGCTATAAGGTACCTATAACTAATAAAGAAGTATATTAATTACTAATAGGAGTACTTAATTAACTTAGCGTTATAACAAGTCTAGATATTATCTTAACTACTAGTACTTTAAGCTAGCTAGTTAATAATTTGACTCTAAAATATATAAAGGTAGTAAAACGAGTACTATGTTACTAGAATAGTTAATAACAGCCTACTCTATTAAATAGGTAAGAATAACGGCCTAGAAGCCTTTACTAATACCTTCTACTATAAGAATATTGTTATATCTTATTCTACTAAGGCAAATATCTATATATTATTTAATAGACCTATTACCTAATAATTTAAATTATAAAAGCTAGTAGTAATATCTATATATAAGTCTAAATATATTACTATAATAAAGGTATATAAGGAGCCCCTATATCTAGGCCTTATACTTAAGGAGCTAGGATATAATAAGGGATAAGCTCTAGTACTCCTAAATATTAATAACTAATATTAGTAATCTAAGGCGGCTGTATATTACAACAATTTACTTATTATACGCTTAGATCTAGTAAGCTTATAAGCCTGCCTTAGAGCTGGGTTTAATACTAGATTTCGCGTTTAGCAACTTTATTTTTTCAAATATATCCGTGTAAGTCGTCTAACTAGGTAGGACTAATAGTAAGGTTTAATAGGTGTATAATACAAGACTAGTCTAGGGAAATATCTTACGCGTATATAAATTACATGAATTAACTAAATCTAAAATCTATATTACGCTAGCGTAGACAACGTAGTCTATATAGTTCCTAGTTTATTAATATAGATCTATAACTTAAGCTTTAGAAGCTTTACAAGTAGAGTACTTTATATAGGATATAGTCTTCTTATTAGCTTTCTATACTTTATCTTAACTATATTAATAACTTAGGAAGCCGTATAGAAAATCCAAACGTACTAAATACGCTCTAAGCGATATTTTCAGGTAAAATACTAAAAAATAATAGAGGATTTTTATTAGATTTTATTTTAACCTAAAAATCCTAAATATAGAAAATCTAGATTTAAGACCTTAAATCTATAATTTTCTACTAGCGCTAGGAAGCTTAATAGGACTATATAGACTATACTATCTACGCTAGTATAATATAGATTTTAGATTTAATTAATTTATATAATTTATATACGTGTAAGATAGCCTCCTAGGCTAGTCTTATATTATATACCTAATAAATCCTACTATTAATCTTATCTAGTAGGACGACTTATATAGATATATTTAAAAAATTAAAGTTACTAAATATATATTTAATAGCGCTTTATAAAATCCGGTATTAAATCTAGCTCTAGGATAAGTATATAAGCTTAATAGATCTAAGCGTATAATACGTAAATTACTGCAATATACGGCCGCCCTAGATTACTAATATAGTAAGTTTCTATTCTCTTTAATAACGAATATTTAAGGTACTAAAGAGACGCAAGAACTATTAGTTTCTTCTCGAGCTAGGCTTCTACGTAACGGATCTATGAATCTATTAAAGTCGATTAAGCGGGAGGGTCAGGATTAGTAATATATATATAGCGCGGCGTTTACGCTATACTATAAGATAATTTATAAATCTATTCGTTTTTAATAATTCTATCCGCCCTTGACTTATTTATATGTATTAATATATACTTTCTATTATAGTATACTAATACGGATTAGCGTTATAACTTATAATCTATACTATTATATAGTATATCCCGCCCTATATACACGTCCCCTATATTCTATATAAGTCGCCTTCTTAGTAATTTAATTAATTTAACTTAGCCTTGGAAGCATCTGCCCTTTGAATGCCATTGAGAAATGGTCTGTTGCCCTCATCGTACTCGGGATGGTAGCTGACAACCCGATTCAACCTCTGCATCAACTTTATCACGCAGTGGACACTCGGATTGGGTCCGATGACCAGCCGCGTGTCGACTGAGCTCCCCTACTTTCCTACATCCACAATGAGCAACCAGACAGGCTGATCCTCCGCAATATCATTACGGTTCATGGGCTCAGCGCCCATAGCGTATCCTCAGAGGTTTCGTGAACCCCACTTGATGTCTCTCACATCCGAGCCAAGTCACCTTACTGCAAAGCATCAGAATGTTATTACTGGAAACCATGCGGCGAAAGTGGGATGCTTGATATGTGGTCAGTCTTGGCTAGCTAATTCGACAGTAACTTCCCCCTGTTGGTCAATAATTTCGTTTTATTTAACCATCCCAAACTTGTTTCTTGGGTTGGCATTTCTCTCTCTTCCGTACAGTACGCTGCCGTAATTCTAAGTTTGGCCAAGAGACCTACTTGTCCCAAAAGTCATCAGGTTAAGGATTGGCTGAGCGAAAAGTCATATAAACCCCGCTATGGGGCACGGCCTCTCCATCGTTCAATCCAATGAAGTATTACAACTATCATAGCCGATCGAACAATCAAGGGTATGGTCGTATCTAGAGCAACTGCGTCGTAAAAACACCACGTGGGTCCCACTCCCTCTTCAACGTTTTCAGCTTCGCCAACCTCTCCTCACCCCGATAACGTCGTTCGAGCGGACCATCACGAGACACGTTGGGATAATCGATATAGTCGGCCGGATGCTGTCCCGCTCGCATGGCATCGATGACTCTCTGCTCAGCATTGAAGACCATGTCGCCATTCCTTCCATCATGATACCAGGAGTTGCAATTTCTGTTGGACGTAGAGTCAGGAGATGAAAAACGAACTCACCCAGCATGCATGGAGGATGACTCACATCCAGAGATACACATCATGATGACTGAAGGCCGAATCGTGTTGCGGTATCGGAATCTTCGCTGCAGGGGAATGCCAGTCGACGAAGTAGCCCGTTTTACTAGCATCTGGGCATTTCTGCACTAGGTCCAACCATATCTCGACAACATTCATGAAATTCTCGGTTTTGAATTCCTTCAATCCTGCAGCGCTGAAGCGCTTGAAATCGCCCTTGGCGCAGGCGAAATCCAAATGATCGCTGATGTTTGGAAAGAACGGGGTCTCAGCCTTGAACATGATGGGGCCCAGATTAGTCAGATTCTCGAACGCTGCTTGCGCTTGCTTTGGATCACCCAAGTAGTGGGGCGCCACGGCAATGGCGGGTTTGAAGAGCGGTGGCGGGGCCAATAACATGAGGTTTCCGAAGGCGACATTTTGGGTGTCCACCATCAAAGGCTCCATGGTTCGGCAGACCTCCTCGGCACGTTCGATGGGATAGAGGAATAGGGCAGCCCAGTGTTTTCCTTCCGGAGTCCCACAAATGGATAGAGGATACGTCCTCAGGGTGATTTCGGTTACGACACCGAAAAATTGCCCTGCACCCTTGATTGCCCAGAACAGGCCGGGGTCACTGTCAGCGCTGACAACCTTTAGCTTGCCCTCAGCTGTGATGATTCTTGCAGACAAGATATTATCACATCCGAAGCCAACGAGACCGGTCAGAGTGCCAATCCCGCCCCCAAGACAGTATGGAATGACGCCAACCGTGTTCCCGTTTCCGAGTGCTAAATGATTGAGGTTGGTCACATATCCTAGTCGTAATCAGCACTTGCAGCGACGACTGACCAGCGCATCGTCCTGCCTCCGACAGCTTCACTGCGAGTTCTTTGGCCAAAACAGCTCCCGCAACTCTGACCGAATCCGTTGTAGGTTCTACCTCTACGGATTTATAGAGAGTCAAATCGAGTATGAACCCATGAGCTCCAATAGTCGACCATGGGCTATGGCCCCCACAGACAGGAACGAATGGCAGGCGCAAATCAAAAGCAGCGCCCACCTGACCCCATTAATATCATCGATCAATTTCCGTACAGGGGAGTTCAGCTCACAGCTGTGACAGCGTCTAGCTCGGTGGCTGGCTTGATGATAGCTCCAGGGACTTGTAGATTGATGTTAGACCAGCGCTGCAAAGAGTCCTGGAAGGCGACACTCGAAGGATCACGAAGAATCTGAGCCTCAGAGGACAATTTGCCTTCGAGGCATGAAATCAGAGCATCCATACGTCTTGCGATAAAGAAAAACGGCGGCGTGATTATTGCAAATATAGTCCTCGATATTTGGAGATGATACCTCCGACAAAAGAAAGGACGTCCGAGAGGTCCGCGGCTCCATGTGGTGAATAGCCTAGATCAGCACTAGATCCATATTAGACATTTTCCAAGAAAGGTGTGTTCCCGGTGCAGTCGGTCTCCTTGGAATCACACCCTAACGCCTAATAGACTTGATTTTGTCTCGCGCTCGCAATATCACCCATCGTACCGAAGTACTTGGCGCGAGTGGAGACAGGAAGATTCGGAACACGCTCGGGCCACTACCGGGCTACAGTCGGGAACGGGTAAAACAACCCTCACCGGCCGCATATTCGAGCTTCTGGTAAGCCCTTAGACGCGATCATGGTCACGCTGGAAACGGTCTCGGTCAAAGCCAGAGTGCGAGCGTCCGGTACGCCTTCCTTTGAGATTGGGGTTTATGCTGTCCTTTTAGCTGAAGAGGCTTGCTTTATGGCAGTATTAACCTCGACATCAGACCGAATTTGATAAGCAAGATTTCAGCGTACAAGACGGGTACATAAAATTATCAGGAGCGAGTCTCACGATGAGGATGCCAGAGACTGAAGATCAGGCTGGCATGCCAGTAATTGACGTGGATGTTCTCATTTCGGGAGCAGGCCCCGCGGGGGCGTCTTTGAGTTGTTTTCTGGCGTCTCACGGTAAGCTTAGATGGTCATCACTCATGTCGGAAGTTCTGGTCAACTATGTGGAGGCGCAAGCAAGCACAGAAAAATTGATTTCCCACGAGAGGGCAACAATCCGCCAACTTGGAAGGAGGCGCACAGCCTGAGCCAAAGAAGAGCTAATGACTTTGGAACCCCAGGTATCAAGGGAATGATGGTGTCTCATGAGTCCTCCACCTCGGAGACTCCTCGAGCCAACTATACAAATATGGCAGCGTTTGGTAGGACAGGGTTCCGAGCTCCTTGAGTTTTTCGACATTCGCTAACGCTTTTTGTAGAGTGTCTTCGTGATATTGGCCTTGAATATGATGCGCGGAAAGTTGCACATTCAATCTCCGAATACTCAACGTATCAGCGCATATGCAAGACCATGGCTGGCGAGGAGTTCTCTCGCGCCTACGCTTTCGGCAACGATCCTAAGAGACATGTACGCTGAAATTAAGACCTACCTTAGTACATTATTGCTGACCTTCTTGGAAAAGGGGGACTACGCTGAAGCCAGCCCATGTACTATAGCAAGCTTACCACAAAGCAGACTAGAACCGATCCTAGTACGCTTTGCAACGCAAAACGGCTTTCAGAACCGATTTGACACAAAATTCTTAAGTTTCGAACAAGACGGAAAAACTGGTCGCATAGAAAGTATGATTGAGGACCTGATTACCAATCAGAAGATCTTGGTCCGCTCGAAGTATCTCTGTGGGGCAGATGGTGCAGGCAGTAGGATAGTTCGAGAATTACAGCTTCCCCTTCACGATCTGCCAGGAGGGGGGCTGTCGATCAACTTGCTTGTCGAAGCAGACATGGTGAGTCGCTAGTACTTGCTCGGAGCACTGTAGGATTAGGTGTGCTAATCATTGCACTGCAAAGTCACACTTGATGAAGACCTCTCCAGGCTTACTTCATGTCTTGACCAGGCCCGATAGGCCGCAGCCATACTTCGGTCTCCTCGGAATCGCGCGATTCATTAAGCCATGGACCGAATGGGTGATTGTATTAATATGCCATCCCACAACAACCAAGATTGAAGCGTCTGAAGCCGAGATCATGGATCGTGTGAAAGAGCTCATTGGTGATGATTCCATTGAGATCAAGCTGAAGAACAAGTCGATATGGAAGACCAATGAATGCTATGCAGAGCAATACTCGAAAGATAATGTCTATTGCCTCGGCGACGCCGTTCACCGCCATCCTCCTCACAATGGGCTTGGCTCCAATACTTGCATTCAAGATGCCTTCAACCTTGGATGGAAAATGGCGTACGTGTTGAAGGGCTGGGCACATCCGTCCCTACTCTCAACCTACAACGAAGAGCGCCAACCGATCGGCAAATACATTGTTGGTCGCGCAAACGACACGGCTCGTTTGCATCTCACCCTCTACAAGACTCTTGGTCTCCTCGATCCAGACATCGAGCGTAAACGCCAGATTCATGCCCAATTCGAAGAGGATTCTCCAGAGGGCGAAGAGCGACGCCACGCCTTCCGCAAAGCCGTTCGAGACTTGGAGGAAGAGCGACACGGCTTGGGAGGTGAAATGAATCAGTGGTACAAGTCCTCGGCCGTGTACAGAGATGACGAGACAGCAGAACCTCCACTACCAGCGACTGAGCACGAAAGGACGCTCCACCATATCGAGAGCACTTACCCCGGCTACAGGGTTCCGCATGCATGGCTTGGGGTACCGGTCAAGCAAGTCGGACCACGAGCACCCATGGTCTCGACCAGAGACTTGACCGGACACGGCAGATTTACCATCCTAACTGGCATTGGAGGCAAGACAATGTGGGAAGCGGTGGCAGACCGAGCGGGCAAGGACGTGGGTGTGGAGGTGCAGGTGTGCAGTATTGGCTGGGGGCAAGACTATGAGGATACCTTTTCCAGCTGGTTTGACAAGCGCGAAGTCGGAGAGAAAGGTGCCGTCTTTGTGAGGCCGGATCGGACGGTCGCGTGGCGCTGTCACTCGCCGCCTGGGGATACAATGGCATGTGGCGAGAAATTGACAGCGGTCTTCAAGCGGATTTTAGGCTTTGACAAGGAGAACTACGGTGGTGGGGCCAATTCGCTCGTGAATAGCTCACTGAACGGCGAGCAGCCGAAGCAGCTGATGCTTTGAAGTTCCTACAATTGTAATTCTGGAATTACCGTCAACTAGTTCTCATTCTACCATAGTTCTTCTCTGTTCGACATTGAGGTAATCAGCCCTACCATACTAGTGGCTTGGCAATAGTGAACACGTTGACGTTTTTAACTCCTTGTATTCTGACTTCCTTAGAGTACTTCGTACATAGTTATATCACGTCGCACATCACCTTGTTCAACATTCCCAATTACAAGCTCAGGGGCTCGGGGCTAAGGCACTTTTATCGCTAACGAGGCTGATTCGAGCCGGACGCCGGGAACCGAACGGTGCCCGTAACGCCAATGCAAGCCAACACCTCCTGCAAATTCGATCATTTATGGCACACATAAGCCGGTTGTCTCCCGCAGACATGACCGGGAAGCCTTCGGACAGAATGCCTTTGGTGCGAGTGCGAGCGCGAGCGCGAGCGCCGAGCTGCTTAGGGCACTGCGACACTCCTTGGGCCGACGAGACTACCATTTTAGTTCGTAGGGACTGATGGGAGAGGAGTATACTTACAGTCCCGGTGAGTGAAGCAGAAATTCTGCTCATCGTCGACTTCGACGAATGGCGCGCTCTCTACAATAGAAAGCCGCCCGTACTCCCCACTGTTCTGCCAGAGGGACGTTGGCCACCAGTCATAATGGCCCACAATGCACCCTTGGCACAGCTGGCCACGCAATTATATACCGCCGCTAAGGAAATCACTCAGTTTTGCGAACAGCAGGATCACCCTCAAAGGTCTTTCGACCGTATTGAGCCTGCCACATTACTGCCGGTCGACGCTCCGCAGTCTGTGCTTTTCGCCCAGCAGAGCATCAACGAGGCGGCCACAAGGATTCAGCAATTGGTGACCGATCCGAATGACTTTCTCGCCCGCTTTCAGGTTCAGGTAAGTCCAAATCTCTAGAGCGACCCATTCATGATCTGTTCGTCACTGACGCTACCTGCAGTATCAACAGCTAGCCTGCCTCCGCTGGCTCTGCCACTTCAAAATCCTCTCCCACATCCCCCTCAAAAGTTCCGTCGCCTATGAAACTATTGCCACAGCAGCACATGTTCCTCTCTACCAACTCAAGTCAATCGCTCGCATGGTCATGACTACAAACTTCCTGCGTGAACCGACTCCTGGAGAGATAGCACATTCCAATACCTCTGCCGCTTTCGTCAAGAACGCTTCTCTAAACGACTGGGCTCTCTTTATGACTTCGGTCTCCGCTATAATGGCATCGCAGACCGTCGAAGCGACACAAAAGTATGGTGCCACCGACTCAAAAACACAGACTACCTATAACGTCTGGAAGAACACCGATATGCCTTTCTTCGACCATATAAAACAAGACAGGGAGTTGACGAGACAATTTGCCAGCTACATGAAGAATGTTACCAGCGCTAAGGGCACGAGTATCCAGCACCTGTTGACAGGCTATGACTGGGCATCTTTAGGGGAGGTAAACGTCGTTGATGTATGTTGCATTCCTCTTTTACATCACGAAACAAGACCCAGATATTGAACAGAACATCTAGCTTGGCGGCTCCAATGGCCACGCTAGTATTGCCCTCGCCGAAGCATTCCCAAAGCTTAAGTTCATCGTGCAAGACCTCTGGGACACGGTTGAAGGCTCTCGCCCGGATATGAAAGCCCTACCCCCCTCCATCGCGGAACGTCTCAGCTTTCAACCCCATGACTTCTTCACGCCCGAACCTTTGAAAAATATTGACGTCTTCCTCCTCCGCATGATAATTCACGATTGGCCAAATGCGGAGGCGAAGCAAATCATCAGCAATCTGGTAAACAGCATGAAACCTGGTGGCAGGCTTATCATCATGGACACCGTGCTGCCGCAGCCTGGATCGGTGCCGGTGGTCACGGAGGCGGCATCACGTGTCAGGGATCTAACGATGATGCAGGTGCATAACAGCAAGGAAAGGGAATTGGATGAGTGGATTGCGTTACTGAAAGGCGCGGACGAGCGGTTGAGGCTGCAGAACGTGGTGCAGCCGTTTGGGAGCTTGATGTCGGTTCTGGAGGTCGTCAGGGATGATGCGGTAAGGACCAATGGTATCGCCAAGGGTGATGCGTATGGTAAGCTCGACGGCACAGTCGAGGGCGAGGTGCCACCAATAGCAGCTTTGCCAGGGGCTGTTGCTACATGATGGCGTTGTGTTTTGATGGCATCTGATAGTATTTCAGACGTCATGATAAGTGAAAAGAACTGTCGCTCTCTAGGTCATCTCAGAATTACATAGGTACATTATGGAAAATTGTCATGGAATCGAGTTTTGATCACGTCTCCCATTTGGAGGCAATGTAATGCAAGTATGGATGCCATTGCGGCAGACCGCGCTATCGTAAATGCCAGTGAGAGCTAATAACAAGTCCACGGGACCTTAGTTCCAGTCTAACCTTATAGGGCTAATACGCGGAACTTTCTATTCCTAAGGCCCTAGGGCGTAGCTAATATACTCAGCTATAACAAATTTTTTAGTATAGGACTTTCACGTAATAATTAGTACTACGAGTTTACAGGCGAAGTATTTATCTCAAAACTTACGGTTACTAAATTAAAGGGAGTTGGACGAGAACGAAGTGTGGACGGGAAAGGGGTGAACAGAAACTCTTCTATGGGTGCCTTACGCTAGTGTAAATTGAAAAGTCACCGACGTGCATGACATTCAGTTAGTCTGCTTGAATAGCAAGTTGCGCGGGGCAAGAATCGTACTTCAAGCCATTCTTCCCGTCTTCCCCCTTGTCTCGGCCCTGCTCGCGTCATTGCACAACCCGAGTGCATAGCTCGAGTGCCCCCACACAGCTGTAACACCCCTACACAGCCGGATAGACCAGCCCAGATACCGAGACACCAAGATAGGGAGATAGCCATCCCAACGCCTAAGCCTCCAGCAGATCTTCCGAAGGGTGCAGGTAATTCAACGCCACAGCCGATACCTTATCTTGGCCGACGGGTCGCTCCTTCCAACGGAGCCAGCCGTACATCATCGTCCTACATCGTACGACACTCGGTTCCATATCCTGCCACGTATTGCTCGCTCAGGGCCATGCTCACTGTATCAGGATCATGCAGCAGCGTGGCGATCGATGCAGCTTTGGAACGCCGGCTGCTACGCTGACTGCAGGATGAAGGATTTGCTATCATCACAGTTCACACACCATTAATTGCCTCAATCGACCTCTTGAAAGTTGAGACATTCACTGGCCCACGCTTGCGACTTACGCGGGGGTCTCATCTTCCGCAAATGCCATCAACCTTATCTGCGCCAAATCAGAGGTGGATGCATAGCCCGCTCGACAGGTTTGGGGCTAAGGGGGCAGCTGGCAAGCGATCACAGTGGGGGGACGTTGTGGCTGTAACCCTGCAATTACAGCTCCTATTTAGAAGATCAATGGCGCCAACGAAAACGTATACATGTTGACGAAGCCCTTAGCCACCTCCGACGCCTTGGACCGGCGGCTTCGATATTCAGTTTGCAGCCTCAAGCTTTTCCTGGCTATATTCTACGATATCCTCTGAGTTATTGCTATCAACCGTCTGAAGTCTTCGTTCCAGCTCCCACCACCTTGATGGCTTGACTCAGCTCAGAGTTCAGCCATGAGGTTAGTATAACGCGAAGATGGACGGGCCCCGCACCACCAGGATCTTCCACTTGAGCAAAAGTTTCGATCAATCGCCCCAGCTTTTTTAGTCTGATCAACAGATACATTCGCCGTATCGATTCTTGGTCTTCTTGGTCGGGGAGGTAGTTGCCAATCTTGATAGGCTCTGAAGCCACAAACGCCGTTGGTGTGGAACAAGAACTCCGATGTGATTTACTTGCTGTGGATGCATTCACCGTAAAAGGGTCCATGAACGGCGATCTCTCCCATGAAGGCAATGGCATAGTGTCAAAACTTTTGATCCCTGCTGCAAGTTGATGCCAATATAAGATCCGAATAATAATGGAGGCGCCTAGCATGGCCATCTGGGGATCACTGGCGCAGGCGCACTTTAGTAGGTGAAGCATATTTCCCCTAGCCTCTTTAGTGCAGCGGAGGACTTCATCTAAACGTTGGACAGGCTGTGTTGGGGCACGAGAGGTCGAGTTTGAAGAGAGCGTAGACATAGCGTCGTTACCGCAGTCATTTGCTATTGGCCGGGGTGGAACATGCAGGATTGACAATGTGGAATTGGCGATCACGTAGCAATCATGTGTTCCTGGACTGTCACTAGACCATTGTGACGGTAGGGAAGGTGTCTGCCAGTTTGAAGGGACCGGAGAAGAACTGCTGGATGACGAGCTAAGGGAATTGTAAGGCTCGGTATTCATCAATTGAGAGAAATCCATGTTCGGAAGTAATGACAGAGTGTCGTCGAGAGATTTGAGGTGAACATTTGACTGTCCGTGACATGCGGAGTTCATGGTTTCGGTCGTAATCGTGCCAGTATGGTCCATTGCCATTGTGTTATTCCAAAACGCATCATCGAAAGTTGGATAGGCGGTAGTGGGTGGTGCTGACTGTATCGTCGCGCTTTGCATTACGGGGTCATTGCTAAATGGCCATAGCTGGGTCGAAGAGACCGTGGCTGTGCTACCGACATTCTCCAGGAGATCGGAAAAGGAGCGTTGCAATTCATTCTCATACTTCTGTTCCGAAGTTACTGGAGTAGGCTGGAAACCATTGGTGGCAGGGTGAGACTCTGGAGGCCGTCGTTTCTGAGTTCCTTTGCCATGTTTCATCGACAGTCCGTAAACGCAAGAGAAATTACACTCGATGCACCTCTCACAAATCGGACGTTCCTTACTACACCTCACTTTTGCAGCCGCGCATGAGTCGCATGACGTACGAACTGTTTGCGGCCTTCGCCCTGGTATTCGTTGCGTTTGCTGTGGCTGTTGCTGTAACTCTTGTTGGGGTGGTCGGATCTGCGGTGAAAGCATTGAAGGTTCTCCCCCGGGGGCAGTCGGGTGAGGCAAGAAGTTGGTATTGGATTGAGTAGACATCTTGCTTTTGCTTTGAATCGTAGCCTTGTTCTTGTCTTGCCCAGTTTTCCCCAGCCCTCCCAGCAGCTATAGAAGCTACCAGAGAGGTAGTGGGAGCAACGCGTAGGGTTATATGCATGTTTATTTATCAGCAGCGATTTTGCCGAGGATGTTGGCTTACGGCAGACGGCGGTCAAGGAGGAACAGACATCATCCAATACTGCGGCTCGTTTACCGATGGACCCCCAATGCTCATGGATAGAGCTCTCTTGGCCATGTCCTATCTCGTATCAGGAGTTGATAGAATCCCATTTTCTTATCGATACCTTGTCGATTGATTCAACATGGCCTCGAAGGCCCCGTAGGATTAGCTCGCGAGTGTGCACCAATATCGGAAAGGCCCAATGTCGACATGAAGGCTCGACCTTCAATGAGCGTCAGAATCGTACATCAATGGCACCAGAGTAGCGAGCGGAGCTTCAATCTAGCTCCGATGAATTATTGCGAGGAGACGATCCAACGTTTTTATTCTATGCCGTTGTGCGATAGCGCCACTGCACGTGTGACAGCGTGACTGGAATTTTCCATTACTGCTCACGGGGCCTTTGACCATGTACGATTCTCGTACATCGATATCGTACATCGCATCTCTTATCGTACAAGCCTCCTTGATCAATGCGCCACAGATGGCCATAATCCGATGTACGAGATGGTGCGAAGATCAAGGGATTGCACTAAGCCTCTCTCGCTCACTCCTTCCTCAAGATCTCTACGGCACTCACGTAGTCGAATATCTCACTCAACTGCTGTCCTCTTTTCAACAACCTGACACTGCACATTGAACACAACGTCTCGCAACGTCTCTTCGAGGCCAGCTGAAGGACTCCATACTTGCTAGGCCAGCTCGGTATCAGCCCAACATGTCAGAAGAAGAATTGGATGAGAGAGCTTTGACTGGTAAAGAAGATGGGAGAAGTCCGGCAAAGCCTGCTCAAGTCAACCCATGGGATCCTAGTCATATCCCGGATGGAGGGATGGCGGCATGGCTTGTGGTAGCTGGCGCCTTTTGCTGTGTCCTTTGCAGTTTTGGATGGATAAATTGTGAGAAGATTACTACCATTGCATTCGCTTGAAGCGTGCGCTGAATGTGGTACCGTACCATAGGCATAGGAATATTCCAAGATTACTACCAAGGACACCAACTGCGAGATTATTCTCCAGGTACAATATCCTGGATCGCCTCTCTGGAGCTTTTTGTCATGTTTGCAGGGGTAAGTCAACTTTGCACCGCATCAACTCGACCTCGAACGGTCAGACTGACAAGCGAAGGGTCCGATAATTGGGAGACTCTACGATACATACGGACCGCGCTACATTCTGCTTCTTGGCACTTTCTTCCATGTCTTCGGCCTCATGATGGTCTCGTTATCCAGTGGATACTACCAATTCATACTCGCACAGGGTATATGTAGTCCTATTGGAATAAGCTGCCTCTTCACCCCATGTGAGCTACAAGACTTTGCCCCGGTGTGCAGTCGCTAACAGCGCCCAGCCACGAACTGCGTTAGCAGTTGGTTTCTGAAGAGACGAGCCTTTGCTATCGGCATCGTCGCCGCAGGATCCAGTCTGGGTGGGGTAATCTTCCCAATCATGTTGAATCATTTGATACCAAAGGTCGGCTATGGGTGGGCACTACGAATCTCAGCCTTTCTGATCCTAGCCCTACTTGTTTTCGGCAACCTCACTGTCAAATCACGCTTTCCTCCGAGTCCCAAACCTTTGAAGATATACCAGTACTTCAAGCCATTGACAGAGGTTCCTTATCTCCTCACGACAATTGCATCATTCCTATTCTACTTGGGTCTGTTCTTGCCGATCAATTACATCCAGGTGCAGGCAATAGAAAATGGAATGTCTACACACCTCGCATCCTACATAATCCCGATCTTAAATGCTGCAAGGTACGTTCACCTTTAATGTCCGCACTTTGCTTCAGTTGACAGCTTCATAGTCTGTTTGGTAGAATCCTCCCCGGCTGGCTTGGAGATAAATTTGGTCGCTACAATACCCAGATTGTGATGTGCTTTTTCTCAAGCATTATCGTGCTCGCTCTGTGGCTCCCAGCAAAGGCAAATGCTCCCTTGATTATCTTCGCAGCACTCTACGGCTTTGGATCCGGGGCCTTCGTCTCCTTGCTCCCTGCCATGATCGCTCAAATCTCGGACATCAGAGAAATTGGGCTCCGAGTCGGCGCCGAATTTGCTATCATTTCAGTTGCAGCGCTCGTCTCCAACCCCATCGGAGGTGCTCTCATCACGAGTGACCATGGCAAATTCCGTTCGTTACAAATTTGGTGTGGTGTTATTCTCCTTGCTGGGAGTATCATGTACATCTTTGCCCGGGCGTCACTGGTCGGATTCAAGCTCAGCGTCAAGACTTGAAGCAAATCTAGACACCCGAGAAGGATCGCAGGCGTCAGAGTGCAAGGCTCTTAGGACTAAGTTCCTCGGGTGCTCATGGCACGAGCCTAGAGTCACGCATGATGGCGGTGACGGTGGTGGTTGGAAAAAAAGCCTGTCTCAGCTGGAGACTGGACCACAATTGTATTAATATTAGATTTGCTTGCCTAAAGAACATCCACCCCTCCAAGCTGCCCTCTCTCTCATATCATCAAATTTTGCATGTGGACTAGAGCATTAGCAGCCTGGCTCGGTCTATGCGCATCACCGGCCTGAACTACTTGCATTGCACTAATGGCAAAACTGCCCAATCCAAGATTCGTAGGATTTGATAGAGAGTTCCTCAAAGATTTTGTCTGTGTTCGTTTGGTCGCCGGCCTACGTACATTCTTCCAATCGGCTGGGGAGACGAAGCTGATGCCCATGCCAAAATTGTTTAGTAGTAAGGTACTGTACGAAGGCCCAATCGGTGTTGCACGATTAAGGTAGATGGTAAGCCCGCCGCCCTACGGGGCTCCTGTTGTACGAGGCATCAACGGCATCTTCCGCCACTAGCACTAGTGGCTCGTTATCTCTTGGGCTGACAGACACTAAGAACCACCAAAATAGATTTGCTTACAAGATTGTTAATCAAGCAATTACCCTGATCAGCAGGCACAGAAGTATCTCGAGACAAGACTTGACTTATGACTCAGTAGCAGCCCGGCTTTAAGAATGAAGGATGGCGTTCTAAGGTAGTTGATGACCAAGCGCCGCACCCAGCCTTTCAGCCCTGTCGCCGAGAAGATAGGTAACCATCATTGTACGAAGCTCTCGATTTCTGGAAAGTCTCCTTGGACAGGGCAAAGGCCAAATCGGTTCTTGAGAGTCTGGTGAGATCAGCGTCGGATATGCCGAAGGAAAGGCAGACATGTACGAGGTGTTCGATGCGTCGGCAGAAATGTGATCGCAAGATCCCCTGCACGAGATGCGTTCAGAACAACGAAGCCAGCTCCTGCTCACGCCAATGGCAAGACGGCTACGATCCGCGCTTGCATAGGACGTACCCTCAATCCAGGGCTGTGCACTCTTCCGGGCCCATTAGCGAGGGAGTGCCCCAGAAAAATGAGCTAAGTGCGTCTCGCACCCAGAATGTGGCACCAACGCAGGGAAGCTTCTCACCGTACCCCAATTTTCAGAGCGTGACCGACACAACCGCCCATCAGCACTTGTCTGGTATGACGTCTGCAGACAACGTTCCGCAATTGGCTCCCAATGGCTTGGTTCCTTCTCAAGCAGAAAATGTGCCAAGTTCTTCAGCATTCCTGTCGAATTCGAATGGACCCCTGAAGCCGTCTAATTATTGTTCCCCCATCGATCGGTCCTCCATGGAACCATATGTTGGCGCTGGAACTTCTGCAAACTTGAATTCCCACAACCAGGCGGGCCTTTTCCCTCCCAATATTGAACAACAACATCTCCAAAATTTAGTCCCCACGAGTAGGCAAATCTTGCAGTTGGTGGATTATCACGAGGCTTGTTTACTTTGGTATCATGGTTGTGTCCATGGCCCAACGTTTCGGATGGAAGTGAACAAAGCCTTACAAGCATCCGATGGGCTCCAATTGAAGAATCTTGACCTTCGATGGTCTGCGCTCCTCTTTTCTGTAATGGCAGCAAGTATCACGTGCACAAGCGAGTTAGTGGCGCGTTCCTGGGGTTTCCATAAGGCCCAAAAAAGCCATTTGAGTGAGCAGTGGTACGAGGCCTCACTTTTGTGCTTGCACCTAGGAGATTACACATCGAAGGCCAATTTGTACTCCATTCAAGCAATTCAGGTATTAAGCATGTCCGCGCACACAATTGGCTTTTCGAACAAACAATTCGTTATCTTCGGTGCCGCCCTTAGGATTGCTCAGAGTCTAGGTCTGCAACGGCTAGCACTGGACCCCGAATTGGATTCCTTGAACGCCAATGACGCCTGGACATCGTCGTCTCGGAAAGATGTACTGATCAGAAGGGAGACTGGCAGAAGGATCTGGACCCAAATGTGTATCCAAGACTGGTTTTCCATTCCGTCTTCTGAGATGTATTCCATAAACAAGCAGCATTTCACAACCAGCAGCCCTCGTAGGATTGACGATGAAACAATGCTCGCAGCAGGAGATCGGGTACCCCTCGGAACAGACTCATTAGATCTAATGTATGACATTGCCTCGCTAATGACCCAATATCATGACTCAGTTACCTCCTTGTCTGATCCAGCAGCGAAGTACGACCAAGTCTTGAAATACGAGTCGAGAATGCGCGCAATTGAGACAAGATTCGTGCCTCGCTTTTTCTCACCCGAGATCACTGAGGCATCTAGACTGCTATGGCCTCGGTGGGTCAGTGGTGTCGCCCGCATCGTCCAACAGCACAAGATCATGATGATCCATCGTAGCTTCTTAGGCAAGAGCTTCACAGACCCAAGATATACATACACTAGGTGGGCATCTATTGAGGCGTCAAAGATCATCCTGCGGGAAGTCGAGGTGGCTACCGGGGATGTGGACAGACCGGCCTTCTGGCACGATCAGGTGAGATCATCCTCAAGCTTTTTGAGCATCTTATCCCATACGGCGAGGATAGCCCCCCTTTTGATTGACAATTTTCACAGGCACATATGGTCGGGGCAAGCATCACCCTTTGTCTTGACATACTCCATCGTTCGGACGCTGAGCCAGAAATTGCGGAGCATAGGAAATTAGTTGATCAGGCAGTCATGCTGCTCAAGAGATATGAAGACAGCACGTTGGCCTCTCGTGGTATACGAATACTATCTTCGCTGCTTGAAGGAACAACTAAGCAGCAGCCGTCCAGGCACCGTGCTCGCCATGACAATGGTCGCCCTCACGAGGGGAATCCTTCGGCCTGGCCTTTGGAAGACCGTCAAAGCATTGATGCAATGTGGGCGTCCAGGAAATCCAATACTGCGGACGATGGCTCTCATTCGATTACCTCAACGGCAATCTCTACACAACAAGGACCACCATGGAGAATGACCCCAATCACCTCTGCTAGGTCAGTGACCGGAGATGGTGGCGCTCTCGACGCTTCGATAGAGAACATGGAACAATTTGATTTCATGAATGTCGACGGCAGCTTCGGCACCGTCAACGACGATAGCATGATACCAGAGATGGCGTGGTGGACAGACCTCGCCTCAGAGTATTTTCCTTCACAGAGCGGCTTTGCAAATCCTTCCCTCATGGAAGACCTACACGCCCAAGCGCCGTGATCGTCAGCTGAAGTCATTGGAGGAAACTCCTACAGATTACTCCAGTATGCGGTCCTCTCGGAAAGCTCATTTCTTTGCATAGTATATCTACCGCATGCTCCATGCTCCATGCAGCCCTGGTTTCTGGCAAGGAATATCTACATTCTTTGGGCCGAATTGATTTCATGTTCGGCGACCGAAGCGGGTCCATTTCCCAATGGCTGAATGGCTTCGCCTTCAGCTCCGGGCGACAAGTCTAAAGGGGCTTTTGAATTATTACTAATTGCAGGCAATTGCTGATCACAACGAAGAGATCACAACGAAGACATGTCTTGAGAGGGAGTTCGAATGAGCCAATCGGTGTTACGTTGCATCTCATGATAAGATAAAGGTACCCAGGCTGTCATGGCACACGGGCGATAGTTAAATATCGGTAGTAATTAGACTTGGACCAAAATTCGGAAGAATACAGCAACATCTGTCCTAAGAAAAACCTTGCTAGACCCTTCGAGATGTGAAACGGGATGTTCGCGCCAGAGATTGGTGTTTGATATCAATCCCATCAAGCCAAGCCAAGCGGCTCAGCACTATCAAAGATTCAAGCACAAATAGTTGTCGCCGAGCTGGTTGGAGTCGGAACGGAGTCGGAATAGACGATTGGCAAATCTGTCCGACCAAAATCAGATTTCTGTTGCCATGCGCTCCAAGTACTTCATCCACATCCTGCCCCGTTTGTTTAACATTCTAGAAATTAGCATTTTATCGCAAGTGCCAACAATGAGCCACTTACCAAAAGCATTGGATTACATTTATTAAGCACAGAGACTTCAGTTGCTCAAGGTAAGTAACGTAACTTACTAGATGCTGCTCGATCAGTAGGGACCCAGATACTAGGAGACAGCAAATAATTCAAGGCGTTTCTGGGATGTCAAGCCCCATTACTGCAATTCGCTGGCAATATTCCAAATAGCTCAGGGCAATATCACTATTGCGAATCCACGGCTCATCAATAATGGCAGTTTCAATTCGAAGTCCATCTACGCAGGGACTGCTCAGGAGTCCAAAAGTTATGACTAATAAAAAAGTAACACATCTATCTATACACTCCATCAAAGGCCGAAAGGAAAAGCAAACTGGACTACTCACAGCCGTGGCATTCCCCGCTCTGTTGGGGATTGCACGATTCTCATCACGTCCAATCGCCATCTAATAACGCCTCCACACTATTCCCAGCCTTGATCTCCTGTTTGACCTCCTCGATCGTCCATTTCTTGAAGACATGCCCGGGCGGAAAGTTCTCATTTTGGAATTCTGCCTCCCCACCGCTAACGACATGATTGAACGCCAGGCCGAATTTCTCATAAGCGTACGCTTCCGGGTCGTACTGGTAGATCCAGCGTGGAAAGCGGGTGCGGATGAGTTTGGGGTTCTGGAAGACGGTGGACCAATCCGTGTGATGTTTGATCTGGGAGTTGACAAAGGACATCTTTTGCGCGCAGGAAACCCGTTCGTATCTGGATGGCATGAGACATGTTGGTCACCTCAGGCGCATTCAGTTGCGTTTTAAAGGGGTAATTTGTGCTACCACGCTTTGAACATGGGGTGGACTTACCGCAATTTGTTATACACTTTCGTGGCAATCGACACATTACTTCTTCCCCCCAGTTGCAGACACGTGGCTAGTGTTATCGCATCCTCCATCGCTTGGCTGGCTCCATTGCCCGACGAGGGTAGGAATGAGTGCGCGCTATCGCCTACCTGGACGACATGACCGGCGGGCGAGGTCCAATCTTCGCAGAGATCGCGCCACATGAGTTTCCAGTGGACCACGGTGCCTTTCGGTGCGGTTTTCATAATGGCGGCGACGGCGGGATGCCAGCCGGGGGCTTCGCGTTCCATCACTTTGAGGACTTCCGCCGGTTCGACGTCGGGGGTCCAGGACTCGGTAGCTGAGCCATCGTCCTGGTACGAAGAGAAAAGCATGAGTCATTGAGTATCGTTCAGGGTTCGAGGAGAGGGTTTCTTGTACGATTTGCGCAAGGTGTTCTTGCCTACCTGATGCGTTAAGCCCCAACAGACGATATCGTCCGTGACGACCACGAGAACATGAAGGCCAGCGCTGTGTAGCCATCCGTTATCAAACAACGATCTACACCAAACAACTTCGATCGAAGCCAACTCACCCTAACCAAAACTCCCATATTGGTCGGTCCCCTTTCTTATAGTTCCATCGCTCCTGCACAAGCTTTTCTGAGAAGATATGCTCGACTGGATACGCAGAACGATAAATAGCCATTCCGCTCTCCTTTGGCTGGATATCGACTCCCGAGGTGATTTTGCCTGAGTGGGTCTTAATCCCATCTGCGGCAACCACAACATCCGCTTCGCGCTTTTCCCCGCTTTCGAGCAGGGCACCGCCAACCCCGCCGGATACGTCTTCATAGTAATCAACGACACGTTTGCCGTACTCGATTTTCAGCCCAAGTCGCTCCGTTTGGCGGATGAGCGATTTGTAGAATTTGATACGACTCTGCATAAAGGCAACGTGTGGACCTCTGCGCCCAACGGTGTTCTCTGGATCGTTGAAGCTGGGCGGGTTAGGACCGTAGATGTGCTCGCCTGAATGCCTGTAGTAAGACATCCAGCAGTCATACTGTTCGTCTTCAATCTCTCTGCAGAGCTCGGGCCAATGGCGGAATATCGACATAGCGCTGGGCTGGATTGTCAGATTGTCGCCTGACGATTTGGCATCAGCATTTCGAAATCTACATGAAGAGCGATATGCAGATAGAAATTTCCATCCATTGTTGCTTGCAGCTCACCTGTATAAACCGGACCCGCACTTCTCTCCAATATCTTGACGGAAAGTCCTTTCCGCCAACACTCCAGTGCTGTCATCAAGCCTCCAATCCCTGATCCAACAACGAGGACTGAAATACCAGTCTCCGGATACCTCTTCAGTTTCGACGCCATCCCAGCGGCAGCATTGCTATGCCCATCGGCACACGTACCATTGCTTCTCGATCCATTCGTTGAATCTGTGGCGTGGGGCGCCATCTTGCTTTCCCTCTGGACTACGAGAATGGTCTACGAGCAGACGTGGCAACGAATTTCAATGTTCTCTATTTCCTTGCAGCAGTGTCTCCAGCAGGGCTGTTGTTGATGCTCGCCATAGCTGTTATACAATCATGACAGTCATCGCATTGCTCCCGTCGCTAACACCCAGCAAGCCGTCCACAGCCCCCCATCACGGACTCGGCATTCCACACAAAAGCCCGAATGTCGATCTCGAATCTCTAGTATCTCGCATAGCCGACGTTGATGGCATAAGCGAGGGGATACTTGGAGCCGAGAGTCCCGGGTAGAAGCTTGGTGTCCGTGGTGTCCCGGCCTCGATGCTCTCAATGGGTGGGATCGGGGATCAACGCTCCGAGGCGCAAGGTACCCGAACGATCACCGACGGGGCCCAGGAGCGGAAACTCGGGTAACGGCTATCGAACCTTACTAGATGATGTACGAGTATCATGGGGTAGCTGTTGGAGATCAGCCTTATGCTTGGCTTGCTTAGTCATGTACAAATGAATAGTCCTGACATGTAGACCTTCGTCAATCAATTAAGATACTCATTAATCATGAGTGGGCCAAGTTACCTGCATTGCTAACAGTAGCGCCCATCATTTGCCGTGCAGCGTAGAATAGAGTCCAACGACCCATGAAGTTCAAGTGATTTGAACTTGGGAAAAACCTTTCCTCTCTAAGGACATCATACAACCTGATCGGAATCTTAGTACTGCGTGCAGAAGTTACAGAGTACCGCGCCTGTAAACACAACATGCATAGCTACGACGAGAGTCTCATGTTCTACTCTAGCTAGCCCTTTTCGGTTCGAAGGACAGATGGATATATGCAGGGAATCCAAGTCACCTGAAGATTGACCTAGCCTTTGGCCCCCTTGGGTAATCTGGGTCGTACTTTTCGATTCGAAGCATTTATCCAACGAGGTGGGTATGCCAGACATTTGTTGAGATTGATACGAATGGTAGTTAAGGAAATCAGAAATCTATTAATACATCATCGCCTTTTATGAACACCAAGGTAAGGCCTTGTCAGAAAGGCTTGTTTCCTACAGATTTAGCTACGAAGCTGTAACGGATCGACGAGAAAGTCCATTTGCATGCGAACATTGATTCTGTTTACCTACTTATTATAGGTGGCTGAATGCGTTCCAAAATCATACTGCTTCTGTTCACCCGAGTATTACCTGGCAGCCTTGAAAGGAACATGCATGCCCTTGTTAATGGATGGACTCTGCATCACCTTTTCCCAGTCATGCATCGCCACACTGTTCGCCTCGCTCAAGCGCACCTCCTCGCCTCCCCGCGGAATCATCTCGTCCTCATAAGCCACAATGGCCTCTAGCTTCCGTTCCAATGAGAACTCGCCCGAATCCCAGATCCCTTCGATCCGTTTGCAAAGCTCGTACGCGTCCTTGAGTGCATGGTTGACCCCTTGCCCCCTTTGGAACGTCATCGGGTGCGCCGCATCTCCTGCAAGCGTGATGCGGCCCTCGTGGTTCTCCCAGCTGTGCCCCGGCTCGGTTGGATCCCATTGCCGCAACTTTCCATACCATACGGGGCTGTCGTCGGGAGTCCATTCGAAGACGCTGCTGAAAGGGGCGCAGAATTCTTTGGCGAGTTCCTTCTGGTAGGCGAGGTGTTTGGCATTCGACTTGCCGTTTTCGACCTTTCGAGACTCGGGATAAGAGATGTAATGGAAGAAGGTCCAATTCTCGGGATGTTCGCGATCGTCGCCGTCATGGAGACTGAGCCAGCCAAAGTAGCCATTGGGATGTGGGGCGACTTGGTAGAGGGGGTGAAAGGGTTTGGACCGTAGGAACAAAGCGTGCTCGCGAGTGTGTTTACTGAAGCACATAGTCGTAGCAAAATCGGTGGGCGTCACTTTGGCTCTCTCGACCCCGACAAGCAATTCCCGCACCGTCGAATGTGTACCGTCACACCCGATCAGCAGACTGCCCGTATCCTCAGTCCCATTTGCAAATTGCGCCGTGACCGTCTTGTTATCTGGGGAATATCTGACGTCCGTAAGACCCTTCCCCCATTTGACATCGATCCCTTCCATGAGCAGCTTACGGAACTTGTCGCGGCGGAGGCGGTAGAATTTGCTCGATTGGATTTCTCCGATGCGCTCGCCAGTCTGGCCATTGATGAAAGGGAGTCGGTCTGCATCACTTGTAGGCACGTTGGGATCTACTTGTGTGTACTGTATGCGGGAAATGAAATCATCCGGCATCAATGCCTCAAGAGCCGGTATAGCCCAATGGCAGCCCATACTCCAGTTCCTCTGTCTGGACACATTCTCATCTCGCTCGTAGACCGCGAAGGGAATCTTGGCCTAGCCAAACTGTCAATCAGCATGTCGAGATCTTCGAAGCTATTTTTCAGTGCTTCATAAGGTTATTATGCTCGTTTATGACGACTAATACGCACTTTTTTGAGTCCCTGGGCCAGTGCAAGGCCGGTGGAGCCTAAGCAAAGAATTTTTTAGTATCCAGCATGATGCAGTGGTCAAGGACATAGATCACCTGCGCCAATGATCAGGACCTTATCTTTCTCTGTATTGCGCGCCGTGGCAGCATGGCCATTAGAGAGATGACCATTCAGATCGTGGCCGTTAGGGAGTGAGTCGGCCATTGTTCGTCTCGATTGAACCACTTTGGCGATACACCTTGACAATGAACTTTTCATTTTTTATAAGCGGGAGGATATGCGGATGCGGCATCTCACTATTATCAGCCATTGTGCAGTCCGGTTGAAAGCGAAAAGCCGGACATGCGGAACATGGTGACCGTCCGGGATTTTGTACATTCGCTAACCCGAGCTAGGTTCCTGATTACAAGGCTCGATGCGAAAGGATATGAGCTATGAGAGGCCCAGCTGGGTAGGATTGCATAAATGGCCGGCTAAGTCATGTGCTCACCGTGTGCCCAGGCTGCCGGTCATCGTGTTGACGCTAGAAAGCTCAATACCCGACGGATGACCGGCATAGACCGAAGATGACGGAGGTGGCCGTCTGCCTCTCTAGCTTTAGCTTAGGTTCTCCCATAGGTCGGCTTTCGGGTCATCCAGCACAACGAATAGACTCGAAGACGCCCTTAGTGTCGTATTATTTCATTGTGGCCTTGGGGACCAATGCTTGCGTTGGAGTATTCAGCATCTAAAGTCCGCCACAGGATAAGCCCCAGACAATCAGGGCCATCTACTTTGCACTAACCGGGTGCCCGAAGGTTTTGATACTAACGATCGCAGACCGGGATCCCTGCAGATGAAGGCGGCTCAAATCAGAAGGGCATGCAGTCCCACATCACTCTCTTCTTCCTACTATTAGCACCTGAAGCACCGCCGGAACGCCTGTAAACTCCCACTTACAACGACAAAATGGCACCTATGAATGGACAGTCCCACCGGCTCCTGTGCTGGACAGTTTGCGCCTATCGCAAGCCTGGCATGGACGAAGGAGATTATCACAGATATATGAGCGAGGTTCACGCACCGCTGGTCAAGGATCTCATGGTGAAGTACGGTATGATTAGATGGTCGATGGTAGAGACCCACCGTTGCATACATTGGCGCCACGATCATCGAGCTCATTCTACCGTTAGACGCACAACACGTCCTCGACGAAGCCGCTGATGGCGCAAATTGCTGGTCCACAATTCAATAATTTTGCGGACTACGACTGCATTGTCACTGCGGTATTTCCAGACGTTGAGAATTTTGTGAAGATGAAAGCGGATCCGTATTTCAAGGAAAAGGTCATGCCCGATCATGAGAACTTTGCAGATACGAAAAGGTCTAGGTATGGCGCCCTATACATGGCTACATGCAGAGGTAAAGGCTGATGGATTCAGGATGTCGGTGGGATGGATTGAAGACCACATTCGCGACGGGAGCGTAGTGGAATAGAGTGACTAAAAGTGTACAGAGATTTTCCAAGATTTGCAATGTCGTTGCTTGTCACAACGTACAGCGCATGATCAGTTTGGAAGTGGGCTCGAGGCGAATTTACAATGCTCTCAATTACCGTTCCATTAGAGTATCTGGGAGTGGAAGCACTTGGCGTATGAATAGCTGTGCTGTAATAGGATTAAATGAACCCCAGATTCAACCAAATTATAGGATGTTGAATACCGAACACCAATTCGAGCATACCTGATACCCAGGCGTTGTCTTCCAATTGACCATTCCCGAAAGGCGATAGAAGGGTTCACCCCCGTCTCGTCCACACGGAGTTCTCGTCCACGCTCTATATCTCTTTAGTTATGGACTTAAATAATTTACTTTTGCGTATAAATCTATAGAGCTTATTATAATTATTAAGTTTCATCGGAAAGGTTTTGTCAAAATCGGCCTAGATATTAACTTGTAGAACGGAGTATCCTGACCCCTAGAGAGCCCTATAGCGAGGCCCCGGAGCAAGAGATTAGTCAACTCCGGGTAGTTAGCCTTGTAGGGCTGGACGAGAAGTACGTGTGGACGAGACGGGGGGGGTGAACCCTTCTAGTGTATACGGTTCATACTTATCGACATTCGGTTAGAGCTAGAATAGCATAAAATGTAGTTTACTGTACTAAAACGACGACATCAGTGAACATCTTGCTCCACCAGACGTGATAGCCATAGAACCCGCCGGTTAGACAGAGCACCTCGTTGATGGATCATGATCCTGGTCGCGTTCAAAACAATCGCACTCAGCCCAATTTCTGTTCAGCTCCCGGGGATCTCGCGGGTACAACGCGGGCTCGCAATTCTATGTGCACCAACACCCGGTACAAGCCAACAAGCCTTCGGGTTTGTGGTTCAAACAGTACACGCTACGATGTGTATTGCAATAACCGTTCGGGTAGCATGTACCTTAGTACAACGTCCCATCACAGTTGCTGCTTGGCTAATCCCTGTTATCGCTTCTTTGTCACGTTCCTCTCGCGTGGTGCAAGGTTCTTCTCGGAGGTTTTAATCCTTCAGATGCTTAGTGGGTGATTAGCTTAGCACGCGATTGTCATGGCAGGTTCCGAAATGCGTCAACATACCTCTATTAAGCCTTCTTCAAGTCCATGCATGTAGTGATGGCAAGCTCTCCAAATATTCTCCGCTCCCGGTTTGGGACTAGGCTTGGCATAAATCCTTCAACATGGATCCACAGATCGAGGTCTTCATCTTTGGAGATCAGACGAATGCGTCTGACGCAGACTTGCGCCAACTCCTGCATGTTAACGACAACAGCGTGCTCAGGTCTTTCTTTGAGCGTGTTGCTTATGCACTTCGTGTCGAGATAGCACGACTGTCTTTCGTTCAGCAAGAGCAGTTTCCCCGATATAATACTCTCCTCGAGCTTTTGACTGCCAGGCGCCGTGAGCATGGGGACAACCCAGCTCTTGGGCTGGCTTTGCTTTGTACCAACCAGCTTGGCCGCTTCATAAAGTATGTCGCTACCTCAGTGCTCCAAACAGCGATTTCTAACGACAGATAGATACTATAGTGAAGGATCACGGCAATATCCTCACAGCTCGAGCACTTATGCCATGGGACTCTGTGCTGGGTCTTTTGCAGCGGCTGCCATAAGTACCTCTCAGACAGTTGCTGAGCTTATCGCTGCGGGTATAGAGGCGGTCTTGGTTGCATTTCGAACGGGCCTCAGGTCATTGGAAGCTCGCAATGACATTGAGCCCCGCTGCGTCGCCTCAGCAGTGTGGTCGGTAGTATTAGGCATGCAAGAAGAGCATGTTTCTTCTATTCTCTATAAGTTCTCTGAAGCGAAGGTGAACCCTGAACACCATCCTTCCGATTACAACTAACACCAGCAGGGTCTATCAAAAAGCACAAGGCCTTACGTCAGTGCCGTTACTTCAACAAATGTAACGATTAGCGGGCCCTCCGTCGTTCTCCAGCAAGTGTTGCAATCGGGGCCCTTTTCTGCTTTCAAACCGACAAATCTCCCGATAAATGCTCCATACCATGCAGCTCATATCTATGGGCCACCTGACATTGAAGCAATCTTGGCTCCCTGTGATCAGGCATTACTCGATTCCTATGGATCGAGATTTCCTCTACTGTCCAGTACAACGGGGAAACAAGTCTCGGTATCTACTTACAGGTCTCTGTTGCGCATTGTCCTAAACGATGTTTTAGTTGAACAACTTCGCTGGGACAATGTACTGAAAGAGGGCGCCGCAGAACTTAGTCAAGCATCTTCGCGGATTGTCATCTATCCAATCCTCGCTTCTACAGCCCAAAGTCTAGCTTCAAGACTTTCACAAGGCTTTTCCACCTCGGCGACCATAGATAGCTCCTGTACAGCTAAATCTAGGGACGGATCGTCAACAACTCCGAGCGGCAACCCGGAACAATCGAAGATTGCAATTGTTGGGTGTGGGGGAAGATTTCCCGATGCTGAAAGCATAGAAGAATTCTGGGAGATCCTGCATAAGGGTCTTGATGTCCATCGAAAGATTCCGGAGGACCGATTCGATGTCACAACTCATTACGATCCTACTGGTCGGAAAAAAAATACGAGTAAAATCCAACATGGCTGCTTCATTGAGAAGCCTGGCCTCTTCGACGCTCGTTTCTTTAACATGTCTCCACGAGAATCTTCTAATGCTGATCCAGGCCAGCGATTAGCGATTACTACTGCATATGAGGCCCTGGAGATGGCCGGCTTTGTGGCAGACACAACTCCATCAACCCAACGAAATCGGGTCGGTATCTTCTATGGTATGACTAGTGATGATTGGAGAGAAGTGAACAGTGGCCAGGATGTTGACACGTATTTCATACCCGGTGGCAACCGTGCTTTCACTCCGGGCCGTATCAATTATCATTTCAAGTTCAGTGGACCCAGCTTCAGTGTCGACACAGCCTGTTCCTCAAGTTTTGCCGCTATCCATATAGCGTGTAACTCATTATGGAGGGGTGATTGTGACACAGCTATTGCTGGCGGTACAAACGTGATGACAAATCCTGATAATTTTGCTGGTCTCGACCGCGGCCATTTCTTATCACCCACAGGCAATTGCAATACATTCGACGACGGTGCAAATGGATATTGCAGAGCCGATGCTGTAGGGACGGTGATCCTCAAGAGGTTGGAGGACGCAGAGGCCGATAATGATCCCATTAAAGGTGTCATTCTTGGAGCTTATACGAACCATTCCGCAGAAGCAGATTCGTGAGTGCCATTTCGGACCAAGGCTGTCTGAGCTGACGGGGAGCTGACGGAATCTGCAGAATGACTAGACCCCACGTTGGAGCTCAAGCCTCCTTTTTTAACAACATTTTGGATGTTGCAAATGTTAACCCTCTTGACGTCAGTTATATCGAGATGCACGGGACCGGCACCCAAGCCGGCGATGCCGTGGAGATGCACTCAGTATTAGATGTTTTTGCTCCAGGGAAGCGCGGTCCTGAACATCCCCTGCATCTTGGATCTGTGAAGGCAAACGTCGGTCATGCAGAATCAGCATCAGGGGTGACTGCTTTGATCAAGGTCCTGAAGATGATGGAAGAGAACGAGATTCCACCCCACTGTGGTATCAAAACAAAGATCAATCACAACTTCCCCAATGATCTCGAGGCGAGAAATGTCAACATTGCTTTGAAGCCCACCAATTGGAGACGACCCGAGCAAGGAAAGCGAAAACGGACCGTGTTCTTGAACAATTTCAGTGCTGCCGGCGGGAATACTGCTTTATTGTTGGAGGACGCTCCTGTCGTGACTCCAATGGATCACCTCGACCCACGATCCGCTCATCTAGTGGCAATTTCTGGAAAAAGCAAGCTTTCGATCCAGAAGAACATCGATGCTTTGATAGCTTTCATCAACAACAATCCCGAAGTGTCGCTTCCGTCTCTGGCATACACTTCAACCGCTCGCCGCATACACCACAATCATCGAGTCATTGTCAGTGGACACGACCTCGCATCAATCAAAGACGCTCTACAATGCTTTGGACTAAGCGTGGACCCAAAACCGATTCCAGTTTCCGCGAAGGTTCCCAGCGTGAATTTCGTTTTCACAGGCCAAGGTAGCCTATTTACAGGTCGAGGCCGCCAGCTATTCGATCACATCTCTTCCTACCGGGCAAGTATAAAGCGCTTTGATCGTATAGCACAAAGTCAAGGGTTTCCAAGCTTTTTGCCTCTGATTGATGGACTTCTTAGCGACCCTCAGGAGCTGAGGCCATTAATCACTCAAGTAGGCATCGTCTGCGTACAGATGGCACTCGCTCAGTTATGGATTTCGTGGGGAGTTCATCCATCCACAGTCATAGGTCATAGCCTTGGAGAATACGCGGCACTCTACACGGCAGGGGTTATCTCAGCCAGTGATACTATCTTCTTAGCCGGAACCAGAGCACGACTTCTAGAAGAACGCTGTATTGTCGGAACACACGCTATGCTTGCTGTCAAAGTCTCCCCAGCGGTGCTCAGCCAACTTATGTCCCGATCAAGCTGCGAAGTTGCTTGTATCAATGGCCCCAATCAATTTGTGCTGAGTGGAGTGAATACAGATATTGACTCGCTTTCGAACGTCCTGACAGCACAAAACGTTAAACACACGAAGCTCGATGTGCCCTTCGCTTTCCATTCGGCTCAAGTGGAGTGCATCCTAGCCGACTTTGAGTCCGCGGCGAAGGCTGTGGCGTTTGAAAAGCCGTCAATACCCTATATGTCCCCTCTACTTGGAGAAGTCATTAACGGCAAAGATATACTCGGCCCGTCGTACTTGAGCCGCGCCTGTCGAGCGACTGTCAACTTCCAAGCGGCACTTGTAGCTGGCAGGGAATCCGGCTTTATTAATGACGGCAGCATCTGGGTCGAGATTGGTGCTCACCCAGTTTGCTCCAACATGATCAAAGCAACCCTTGGGTCACATATCTCCGTCCTCTCAACACTTCAGCGCAATGGAGATACTTGGAAGGTCCTTACCGAAAGTCTGTCGTCCCTTCACCTAGCCGGTCTCGATCTTAAATGGAAAGAGTACCACCGGGATTTCAAAGACGCTCTTAGGGTTGTCCAGCTTCCTTCCTATCAGTGGGATAGTAAGAATTATTGGATCCAATACAGCAACGACTTTTGCCTTACCAAGGGAGACGAGAAGTCGGCGGTAACCTCAGCTTCTCCCCTAAGTCCAATCTCTACGCTGTGTACGTCCTCGGTCCAGAGAGTGATCGAGCAGCAATTTGGTGCTGAGAAGTCAAATATTATCATTGAGTCAGATCTCCACCATCCTTCCTTGTCAGGCGTGATTCAGGGACACGCGGTGAACGGAGCTGCTCTCTGCCCCTCCGTAAGTGCATCTGAAAGCTTGTTCAAGTGATATGCTAATCTGTCAAGTCTCTCTATGCCGATATTGCCCTAACTGTTGCCGACTACTTACTACAGGCCACCAAGACAGATACAGAAGGCGTCGGGATGAACGTATCCGAAATGACCGTCAGCAAGCCTCTCATTGCCTCTGGTAATGGCCCACAGCTATTCCGCGCTTCGGCCTCTGCAGACTGGGATGCGCGACGTCTCTTTATGAACTTTTACAGCGTTACTGCTGACGGCAAGAAGATTGCGGATCATGCCAATTGCGCTGTCATTCTTGAGGACACCGCGACTTGGCTGAAGGAGTGGAAGCGTAACGCCTATCTCATCAAAGGCCGGATTGACTCCTTGGAGCAAGGTGTTGACCAAGGACAGAGTCACAAAGTCAAACGAGGCCTTGCTTATAAGCTTTTTGGTGCCCTTGTGGATTATGGTCAATGCTATCAAGGCATGCAAGAAGTCATACTTAATAGCGCACAGCTTGAAGCTACGGCGAGGATAAAATTTCAAACGACTGAAAAGGAAGAGAACCACTACTTCAGCCCGTACTGGGTCGATAGCCTTGGCCATATTGCCGGCTTTGTTATGAATGCCAATGACGGCATCGATTCAAAGCGCCAGGTTTTCGTTAACCATGGGTGGGACTCGATGCGTTGTACCACAAGGTTCTCGCGCGACAGAGTTTATCAAAACTATGTTAGAATGCAAAACATCGGTGGCACAATGTATGCTGGGGATACCTACATTTTCGATGGTGATGATGTGGTCGCAATTTATCAAGGCGTCAAGGTGAGACAGCTTTCTATCTTCCACGTATGCATCGGTTGACAGAAATTAGTTCCAAGGCGTTCCACGGCAGGCCCTTGACAACCTTTTGCCTGGTGCAAGGGCTTCCAAAGCCGTACCTAAGTCTCTCGTACCCTCAAGAGGCCAATCCGCATCGACCCCGAAGTCAAAGGCAGGCGCATCGGCAAGATTGAGAGAGGTACCTTCTGCATCCCTGCCATCTCAGTCCGTCGAAGGTGGCGTTGTGACTCGAGTACTAGAAATCATAGGGGAAGAAGCCGGCCTTGAAATGTCCGAGTTGGTCCCAAGCAGCATTTTCACGGATGTAGGGATAGATTCACTTCTTTCCTTGAACATTGCAGGCAGGTTGCGTGAAGATCTGGGGTTAGATGTAGATGGTTCACTGTTTGCCGACTGCCCCACCGTTGCTGATCTGGTGAAAGCCTTGAACATCAAGGAAACACCACCGTCAGGTCGCGAAACCACAACACCATCAACAACAGAATCGGACTCTAATGCAGCAGCGTCTGATGAGGACAGTTCTGATGGGACCAGTCTGGATGATGATGATGGGATCGGAACCATGAGCATCATCCGTCGCACAGTCGCGGCGGAGGTCGGCGTTGCTGAGAAAGAGCTCACGGAATCATTGGACTTGAATGAGCTAGGTATGGACTCGCTTTTGTCTTTAACAATACTTGGCAAACTACGGGACGAGTTCGAAATAGACGTACCGGCAGATCTCTTTGCGGACAACAATTCTCTCATTGAGATCGAAGCAGCACTCGGTCTCAAGCGGAAAGCCGTAGCTCCTCCTCCTCCTCCAGAGAAGGCACGTGCACCCCCAGCAAAGAAGGCTAATCCTGTTAACGACGCAATACCGATGGCAAGTTCAGTCCTATTGCAAGGGAGTCCAAAATCTGCCACCAAAACACTCTTTCTCTTCCCGGATGGCTCCGGGTCCGCGACATCTTACAGCCCGCTCCCCCGAATCTCGCCTAACATCGCAGTGTACGGACTCAATTGCCCATACATGAAGACGCCTCAAGACATGAAATGTAGTATTGAAGCAATCACACCTCGCTATCTACAAGAAATCCGCCGCCGGCAGCCCAATGGCCCTTATTATTTCGGCGGCTGGTCTGCAGGAGGCATTTGCGCTTTCGACGCCGCGCAGGAGCTGGATCGTGTTGGGGAGAAAGTCGAGCGCCTGATCCTCATTGATTCTCCCTTGCCCATCGGTCTTGAAAAATTACCACCACGTCTTTACGATTTTTTCAAGAACGTGGGTCTGTTCGGTGAGGGCGACAAGCCTCCACCCCCGTGGCTGCTGCCTCATTTCTTGGCATTTGTGGACTCGTTGGATCTGTACAGGGCCAAGCCATTTGGGCCGGGTCGAAGTCCACCATCACGTCTGATTTGGGCCCGTGATGGGGTGTGTAAATTTCCCGACAGCCCGAGACCGGATATGGACGGTGCCCCGAAAGAGATGAAATGGCTGCTGAACAATCGGACGGATTTCAGCTCGAATGGCTGGGATGGCTTGTTGGGTGGTGATGACATGGTCGTTGAGACGATGGACGATGCTAATCATTTTTCGATGATGGCAGGGGGGAAAGTCAAAGAATTGGCGACCTTTATACGAAATGCGATGGGTTAGACTTCAGCGGCTTTTCGTTTTTCATGACAGCTTTCCCGTACCTATCAAGAATAGAATAGAATAGAACAGAACAGACACTTATTGAGACCGTTACATATTTAGACGTGCGTTGGTGGCTGGTATAGCGACCAGAATACTTCTTTAGGCAGGAAGGCCAGGCTGGGGCGTTGATATCCAGTGGCCATGATAACTATATCTCCCTTAAAAACATCTTCTCTACCAGGTCCGCCTTTAAGATCACCCTTGGCACGGTAGTTAAAGTAGACACTATTCTTCTCAAAATTAATAATATTACCACGGAGCCATTTAACTTTTCTAGCGCGAATTTAGTAAAAGATATTAGAATTTACTATTAGGATTTCTGTAAATACTTTAGGTTAAGGCGCTAGGTCTTCTAAATCATAGTAGAAGAAGACGCGGAGGATAGTCTTAGGGATCTAGAAGAAAATATTCTCCTAGCTAAAGATATTAAAGGCGAGGAGAGTATTAATAAAAGTATTATAATAAATAATCTACTTTTTAGAGTAAGCTAAAACTAATATAGACTTAGCTCCTATATAAATAATAAATTTAAGAGCCTTTATAATAGATAATCTACTACTAATAATTAAATATTTCTTCTCTTTAACGGTATTCCTATTAAGTTTTAAGTAGTAGTATACCTTACCTCTAAACCTTCCTTAACTAGGTATATATAGTATTTCAGGGTTACTATAACTTCTAATAGAAGCTATAACTCTATTAAATTAGCTATTAGAAAAGTTATTAATAGTCTATTATCTCTAATAATCCTAAGTAATAGATATTTTATAAGTATTAAAAATTATACGCTTCTATAAGCCGTAATATTTTTATAATTAAGTAATCTAAGAGATAATTAGCTAATAATCTAGGTAGCTCGCGCTTTATTTAATAGATAGATAGAAGTAGTATACTATATTATATATCTATAAACTAGAGGTATTATTAACTTTCTTTATAGTTAATTAGCTAGCGTCCTATGTTTATTACATTCTATATTATATATATATACTCTAAATACCGCTTAAGCTCTTCTTATTACTAGCTTCAAAGATAGTAATATTAATGCTATTACTAATATAATATAATATAAAGCTGATAAGATTCTAATAAGGCCTATACTAATAACGGTAATCCTAGGTCTACTTACATAGGTATAAGGTTTAGGAGGGGATAGAGAGAGTAGCTTATCTAGTACCTACTAAAGGATCAAGTAGAGGAAAAGAAGGAAAAGAATTGATTAGAAAGATACTATAGTATACGGGTAATTTTAGGCTACTAGTAAGTACTTAATATATAATAGAAGTAAGGAGGTTATTTAATCTACTAGATCTCGTACTTTAGAAAAGCTTAATACTAGTCGTTACGCTAGCTAGTTAGTACGTATAAACGCTTAGTTACCTATTAGATACTTAGAGTTAGCCCTTACTAGCGAAGAATAGAATAAGGTTATAGTAAGCTTTAATACTTAAACTACTACTCCCGCTATTCTATAATATAGTTGTTAGTAAGTTAAAGTAAGTCTATCTAGTAAGTAGCTAAGCCTTCTTAGAGAGAAGGATTAGGTCTTTTATATCTAAGCGTAATAAAGATAATACTAGTAGCTTAAAAGCCGCTTTTATCTCTTTTATTATAAAATACTTCTCCTTCCTTTAAGATATCAACTTAGATAACTAGACTAACTACGAGGAATTAATAAGACTACTAATATTAGTAAACTAGGAAACTAGCTAATTATAGCTAAATATATAAAATATATAAAATATATAAATTAACGCCTAATCTTATATTCTTATATAGGAGATAAAGTTAATATAAAATAATATATCTAATATCTAAATATATATAATATAACCGCGAAGTTCTAAGATATCTTTTAGGAAGTCTAAGGAAGTAATTTATATAATAGGCCTATTAGTATATTTATATACCTAATAGAATAATAAGTCTATTATATAACTCTAAAATATCGCGCTAAACTAACGCCCTATCTTATATATATATAGATTATATAAATTAATATAAATTAAAATCTATATTACGCTAGTATAGATATAGCTTCTTATATAGCCTTAGTAAGCTACTTAGCGCTAGTAGAAAATTATAGATTTAAGAAATTAAATCCAAAAATTCTATAATTAACCTTTTAAGGAAAAAATTTTTTTTTATTTAATTTTACCTATAAATATCTATTAAATACTACTAAATACGTATTTTATATATTTAGCAGGCTAAAATATTTTGTATAGGTTCCTAGTTTACTAATAAAGGATTATATAGATCTTAATCTTCTTAATATTATTAATCTTATCTCTTTACTACTTCTAATAATAGAGGTAGTAGAATCTATTATTACCTCCCTTATTAAGTAAGATCTACTCTATAGTTTTATTAGCTATATTAGTAAATTAGGAACCTATACGAAATATTTTAGCCTACTAAATATATAAAATACGTATTTAGTAGTATTTAGTAGATATTTATAAGTAAAAAAAAAATATTATTATTATTCCTAAAAAGATTAATTATATAATTTTCAGATTTAAGTTCTTAAATCTATAATTTTCTACTAGCGCTAGATAGCTTATGAAGGCTATATAAGAAGCTATACTTATACTAGCGTAATATAGATTTTGAATTATATTAAATTATATAATTTATATACGCGTAAGATAGGGCGCTAGTCTAGCGCGGTATTCTATAGCTATATAATAGACTTATTATCTTATAAGATATATAGATATATAAATAAGTCTATTATATAGACTACTTCCTTAGACTTCCTAAAAAATATATTAGAACTTCGTAGTTATATTATATATATTTAGATACTAGATATACTATTTTATATTAACTTTATCTCCTATATAAGGATATAAGATTAGGTATTAATTTATATATTTTACGTATTTAGTTATAATTAGCTAGTTTCCTAGTTTACTAATATTCTGTAATATAGGAGAAGTAAAAATTAATTAGATTAAGAATTAAGATTAATATAGATTGGTTTATTTAATTTAACGCTTACTATACGACTCGAAGATCTTAACTTTAAGGGCCTACGCGTTAATCCTTTTTACGAGTAATCTTAGCTTTTTCAAGAGCTCGTAAGATAGTAGATTAATAAATAGGTATATCCTATTCCGCTAGTAGGTAACGAGCCAGCTCTTCCTAATATAGCTATGGTTTCTAACGCTGATATTTAAGTAGTACGTCAAGAGTAGTAGGCGCGAGGGAGCGACTTCGCCCTAGAAAGTATAGATGATAAAGGACTTTTATCTAGCTATATACCGTAATATTCCTCTCCTAGTTGAAACCTATTACACTATATACATGAGTATCTCTCGCGACTGCTTCAGGGCGCCAGTATAACTCGTAGAGGAGGTGGACACGATTATTAATAGAGGAGTCTTTCCTAAACGACGGTGGTATAGCAGCGGTAAGGTAGAGCTACTGCGCCAGCTTAGCGGTAAACAACATAAAACATCCAGGATCTAATGCCAAGAGCCTTATACCTACCTACTTGGGTCGAAAATCGGTCTCTGAAACGTACTGCGACACGATATACAGTAGTTGCGCGAGGTTTGCTTATGTGGAGTTCTCATACAAATTTGCGGGGTCGGGGCGCGCAGTCTGTGTTGCTTGGCAATCTAATTGAATTTGCATATGCTAAAAGAGGCGCGCCGGATCTGCTTCACTCGACGGGTTGGCTGTATATGGAGGTGGCTGTGCGAGAGTAAGAGCTTTATCCGCTCCACTTCGCACATTTGCTGCATTTTCCGAATCCTATCTAAATGTCCAATCTGACAGGCCATTGAATGAATTGGGTCATCTTCTATGCGCTGTGCAATTTTGGAGGAGCTGCTCGTCTCCGCAACTTCTCTTTTCTCCGCCCTCCCAGCGTTCGATGAGACTGAAGATTCCTGGACCGGCTTGTCATTTTCCCTCAAGTGAGAAATCCGGAGATGGAGGTCAAGCAATGTTGAATGATTGATGGAACGGTTGATTGATTCAGCTATGGAGGTGTGCGCTACTAAATAGGTTGTGCCAAGCATATAGGGCTGACACTGATTTGCAACAAGCAATTCATATATGAAACTGGACGACTGGAAGTCCGGTATAATGATCTGATTCCCGCTAACATACTCTGGAATGATCGAGCCTAGAGGATAATGTTCATCGACTTTGAAGCTGCAACGGCGATTTGTGGGAGAGCGCTTCAAGTATTGTCGAGTAATGAAAAACGAAAGGGGGGGGTCGGAAAAGAGGGAGTGATAGCCAAACTCGCGCGGAAGCGATGAGTCGAGCAGGAGGGAGTGAGAGCCGAATTTGTGCGAAAGCCGAGCTGGCGATTGAAGGATGGAGGAGAAGGTTTAGAACGGGAAATCTGGACATAGCAACAAAGGTCATTTGGTTGTGGGTGAGTGTGCAATATGCTTGGCTCTTGCTACTTAAAGGCTGATAGCCACCCAAGTGCAGCAACGCTGCGATGATATGGAATTTCCAGGATACACACTTCTCCACTTCCACCAGGGCTATCTTCCATGGCAAGGTCTCAACACCACCGATCAAGAGCACAAGGGGGATCTCATCTTAGGAAAGAAAGAGACATTGGTGGTAAGGAAAATGGGATCGACCACTAGTCTAGAATAGGAAAGAGAGAAATCCCGGTTATTTTGGATATTGCTTGGGCTAACGCTGAAATCGCCTCCAACTAAGTGAACTCGAGTGAATAGAGTATAACATTCATAGTAGGCACACCAGAGAGAATATGAGAAAGGATTGGTTTGGAAATCGCATTGTTCATTCTACAATCACTAGACTATTTGCTTTTTACGTATGTGGTGCCGCTGGGATATCTCGTCGACCGCCACTCTTTTCCGTCCAAGTTCTCGACGAGGCATTGTATTGGCGCGAATATCAGAAGACGTCGTCGCAACTTCTTCGATATTTTTCATGTCCGCCTCCGGAATGAGGAAAATTGTGTTCGTACCGCTGGTGGTGGCGGCTTCGAAACAGTCCTGTGGAGTCAATCTGCGTAGATTTGTATCAAAAGGTCTGATCTTCTTGCTCATGTTTTTATTTGCCACACGCTCGATTTTAGATGGGTCGGACGAATCGACCAGGTGGTCTGACATATCCCTCCAATTTCCCATTTCCCTTTTCCCAGATCTTGAAGACGATGCGAACCTTGGTCGTATTTATATCCTCTTGCGTCGACTGAGATGGTGCGGTCAAGCGAGTAGCCTCTTCTTCATTTTGTTGTCTCGGAGCTATGTCTCCATTCGATGCGCCTTCTGGCACTTGGTTCCCTTTATTCTGGAGTCCTTCGCCGTCATTGCTGGAGGTAAGGAGAGTATTGTATGCCGAATTACTGAGGAGCTTGTCCAGGCCTAGCTGGGTGCCTCGATTCCCAGCCTCTCTCATCCTAGCTTGTTTTAAGCGATCCTGCTGCTCTTGCCTCTCCCGTTCCAGTTGCTCCTGTCGTTCCCGCTCCTGCCACTCCTCCCTCTCCAGCTCTTGCTGCTCCTGCCTCTCCCGCTCCAGTTGCCCCTCCCTCTTCCGTTCCAGTTGTTCTTGTCGTTCCTACTCCTGCTGCCCTTGTCGTTCCCGCTCCTGCTGCTCTTGCCTCTCCCATTACAGTTGCTCTTGCCACTCTCGCTCCAGTCTTCCCTGCCTCTGCCACTCCTGCTCTAATCTTTCGAGCCTCTCCTGGTTCAATCGTGCTTGGGTGCGACGCTCTTGTTCCAATGTCTCCTGGTCCAAGGCGTGTTGTTCAGGGATGGATTGTATCATCGGCAAGTCCTGTCTTCCGCCTACAGACGTCGACGTTTCGTCCGTGTCCTCTTCCCTGTGATTAGGGTTAGATACTGTTCTTCTCAAAATTGTAACGAACGTATAGTCCTAATACTGAGCTGCCTGACTTTCTCTCTTTCAACTTCCGCATATTACCCAGTCACAACCGCCTTTTTATCCGCCAGCAGATGTAGAGACGTAGCCGTGCCATAATGTTCATCATCGTGTTCTCCTTGCGGCCTCTTCATTTGCACCTCCCCTTACATTTCCTCCATGAAAAGCTTCGCTTCCATCGCCGCCGGCTCTGGGTCCAAGGGCTGAAAATCACCTACGTGTTGGCTCCTCCAAATTTGATCTTCATCCACCGGAAATGCCAACACTTCTTCTATCTTTGCCTCGCAGTGCATCAGTGGTCTTGCGTCATTTGGGCTATCTTCGATAACCATTTTATTGGATAGTGTCGGCTTCTGATCAGTCTGACGGGAAGTTCGTTCGGTTCTGTTGCTTATTCAGGTCTTGGATAAGCTTTTCTAGATACGGATTATCCTCTGTAATGAAGTCTTTATCCATAATCGTTCTGGTCTCCGCTGTATTTTGGCGCCGGTAGCGACCGCATCGAGCGATAAGCAGACGAACGTTCATTCGATCCAAGTAATAGTGAGGTATGAACCCTAGCCTGCTCTCCACCCACGCCTGTCCAAGTTATTAGCCTTTTCACAAACGCATCCTTCGGATATTTTCCTTCAACTTTTTGGCGGTTCCCTCCTCCGTAGATAGCCGAGTAAAGATGCCTATCCAGTTGTACAAGATCTTTTGCTACCCTATGTAAATCTGAAGATCTAGAAGCCCAGTACCATTTACAAGGGAACCGACGTGAACCATGAAGTGGAAGCTATCATGGAACTTCAGCTCCGGGAGAACTCTGAAGAGAAGCACTGCAAACGGTGCCTCTGTTCAATTGCTTTCTAGTGGACTCATGATATACGACTCGTGCCTGAAGAGGACTCTGATCTCGTTGTCTGCGATACCGTAAAAAGCGAAGTTTGCGGTTATTTCATAGTTGTCTTTAGGGACAGCTATTCACGATGTCAGTATAACGAATCGGGATCTTGGCCTTATCTTAGATTCAGTACTGAGCTTAGTCTTCGGAAGATGATTAGTTCCGAGAATGTTTTCTATCGTCTTCAAGAATAGTTGGGAAACGTGACGGCCGTCGGGAAGTCTTCTAAGCTACCTGATTTTCGAAACTCTTCAAGTACATCATATTATACACCAAATCTCAGGAGAGTGGGATAGCGAGGAATTTTATCAACTATCTATCAGCTTAAGTTCGGCAGTAATCAAACCCTTTGTTGTTGATTTTCGGAGGTGTCGCCAGCCTTGCTTAGCGTTCTCGCCTACCTTTCCTGGCGTTTCACTGTCCAGAAAGTTCTTCGTCGCCCGTCTCTGATCGCGTATAAACAGTCACACGAATGCACTAGCTAGTCTCTCTCATATTTCCATGGTCGAGATGCAGTCTGACATGTCTTCCCGCCAGTTTCAACGCACCAGTGTCGCTCGGTCTCCGAACAAACCATCCACCACCGTCCTCAAGGCCAAAGCCCCTAAGTCCCAGGATGTCTCCCTGGAATTGTTCCTGGCCTCTTTGACTGTTGCAGGCGCTATCTTCGTCTCGGAGCTACTCCTGTATGCTTAGTTGGGAGCTCGCCTACCCCAGATATAGTGAGTCGCGTTCTACGAACCTCTGACATGTATACTATTGCAAATCAGTGTCAGCCCTGTATGCTTGGCACAACCTATTTAGTAGCGCACACCTCCATAGCTGAATCAATCAACCGTTCCATCAATCATTCAACAGGTTATGAGCCCGGCTAAGCGCTATCATATCTAGAACGGTTCCTTCGTAAAGGATTATCATCATCCTTACGTCGTATCTATTCATATCCGCCTAAGTCGCAATAGCAACACTACGGCAATCTCGCGTCTTCGACAGCAATCCACCCTCCTACGAAAAACCATCGACCACGACGCCGCAGAGCCACATGGCCAGAACGGGACAGTTCAGGGGTGCCTTATTGGCTAGGAATATTAGGGATAGGAACAAGCGGAAGCGCACCGGTAGAGCCCTCTTAACAGGGTATCCTACATACAGGCTGCGAGGCGAGGACAGTTCAGATATCAGAGGAAAGAAACAAGGGCCACGACACTTAAAGAGAAGGAAACATGAAATGACACTCTAAAGAGAAGGAAACAGGAGCAACGACACCTCAAATCGATCGGACTAGTCACTTAGTATACCTTAAATCAGTCGAGTAAGCCCTATATATGATAGGCATCAACATCGTCCACAGGGCACTCTTCCCGATTTCCCTCTACGCTAGAACGAGCGAACTAAGGGGAGGTTTACGGGTTTAATGAGGCTTTAAAGCAGGATAAAAGGAACATGGTTTCAGCTACACCTACACTAAGCAAGGGGGGCTACGTCAAGCAAGGGGAGCAATTCCCCGCGCTCAGGGGAGCATATTCCCCGCGCTCAGGAGAGCACACACCAAGCAAGCCCTCAGGGGCCGTCAGGGGAGCATACAAGGTCTTTCCACTGAAGGGGAGTATTGCAAATCAGTGTCAGCCCTATATGCTTGGCACAACCTATTTAGTAGCGCACACCTCCATAGCTGAATCAATCAACCGTTCCATCAATCATTCAACATATACTGACACCAGCAGCAAACCCTAAGGACTGGCGTGCATGCGTCAATTTCCAGAGTCATTGCTCAATGCGGACTCGACGTTTACCTGGTCATCCGCTACCTGAAAACAAAGAGGTATGTTCCGCTGGCGATCTTGTCATCCCCTTCCAAGTGACGGTATAAGCGGCCTGGATCAGTTTTCGTGAACCAATGTATTGTCAAAATACACGAATCGCTACTGGGCTCATCTGGCCCTAGCTGTGGTAGTCGTGCTATTGGTGTGTTGCATCTCTCGCCTGGAGCTTTTGACTTACACCCTGTTACGACACAGATGGCTCGCCTCGTACGGTCGCCTCGTTGGAACGTCCACCACCACTACCTCCACCATACTACCACGGGTATCCCGAGCGCCATGCTCACCGAGGACCAGCTCAAGTCATTCTACAGCATCTACGCTTACGGCGTCCGACATGTCTCCATCATCCAAGACTGCTTAAAGCCCACTTGAGATATCTACAAAAGGGATGAGTGTACTCTCGCGCTCGAAGTGTCAGAGACAAAGTTGATCCAACGGGCACAGCTCGCACACCTGCGCCGGCCGAGAGACGCGTCACCTCTAGGGGCAACGTCAACGTCCGATGGCCCTACATGGAGGCGATACCTAAACGCTGACGAGCGGATCAGAATCGCTTTCATCACCCGAGGATGCACTTTCTTCCATCATTAAGAGCAGCGATTGATGAGATCAATCATATTACTCGGAGCTTGCTGCTTTTCAAACTAAGAAATCCCTCGAGCAGTAGCGATAAAAGGCCTCCCGGTCCTCTGCATTCAACCAAATTTATTCGACATGGCATGCCAGGCCTTGCAACATCCTCGGCCCCACATGATGCCCACACAACCAACAGCAAAATCTTCGCGAACCGTTCTCTGGTAATACGTCTCCATGAGATAGTGAGAACGCTACATCAGGACCATTGCCGTGGGCATCGCAATGGCCTGGAGTTTTGGTCTCTCGGAAGGCCGTGAATCCATTATATGTTGGGCTCCACCTCATGCAGCTCTACGTTATCGAATTTTTTTCCTGCTTCGCGAAGAAAATGGTCGAGTGGCTTGTGTGGGACAAAGAGTCGTCTTGATCTTCGTTGCTTTCCTTACCGCGACCGATCAAATACTTCTGACCCAGGCTTTCAAGCCACTGTTGCGACATCTGCCTGCAATACTTGGAGCGGCCACGCATTACAAGATCGGCCCCGACAACCAAGGAAACAGAGATTTATCACTGGTATACTTTCATGAGGCGTCCTTTCGAACGCTTTGAGGGTGCTATCGGGCTTACCGACAAATCAGTCATGTAGCCAAGAATTGCATTTGTGTAGGTGCTGTCGGTAGACTTACTAGCTGCTAGCAGTCGATGTCTTGATACCATTGTAATTAGTACATTGGCTCCTTGTTAATATGCTTCTTTTGATGCTTCTGAAGGCTTGATTTTCGTTCGAAGATCCGGGGCATGATCTTATCCTACACATGAAACTTCTTCTTATGGACGCTCCTATGCCTAACGAGATGTGTGTTCCGTTTAGAGTCGCTACCGCATCCCCTATCGAGACATTTAAATCGCCTTTTGTTGAGATGGGAGTACCCATGGGACCTGAGGTTCGATCGACTCTTAAACATCAGGCGGCATGTTACGATCGAGTATTCGAACTTTCTCATCACTATGTGCTTGTTGGTGCGAGTCCAGGCCCTCCCGATCGTAGAAGGCCTTGCTGCATTCTTTGACTGAATATTTATACTGCGGTTCCTGATGTAGCTTGGTTATCCTGCGTTTGGGCTTTCTCTCCTGACAATTGCTCCTACTGTGTCTCGCGAGATGAGATTGTCGTCGAAATGTCTTGCCGCATCATTGGACGGCACATTCGAATCGCCTGTAGCCGGTATGGAAGTCTTTATGTTTTGCAAGATGTCCACGATCCTTGAAAGTCCTGGGGCAGTCTTCGTCATATGGGCATGCGTACCTCGTGAGTCCATGAGCAGCCTCTCTATGTTGCTTCAAGCGCGCACTCAGGGTGAGAACCTCTGGGCACACGTCACAAGTATGCTTGTGCCGTTGGTTAATATGATCTTCCTGTCCTTTCTTCGACTTGAATCTCATGGCGCAATAGTCGCAGCGATAGGACGAAATATGGTCTCTCGTGTCGAGATCCTGCATCGTGGCCAGGAATGCGCGGAGAGTTGTATGCTAGCCTGCTAGATCTTCAAGACGAATGGTCTTATATTCATATCGTACGCAGAGCTGAATACGCAGAGCTGAAAGCATCCTCTACCCTCCTCCTCCTCCTTCCTCCTCCTCCGTAAGACTGACTATCAAAACACAGCATGTTTTTAATCTAAATGCCTCTAATTTCCTTGTTGTTAATATAGGCGTTATATCGGAAATTAGGTAGGCTCTAAGAGATAGAGCGCCCCGCTAACTAGATATAGACTCCCCGTTACTAGATAGGTCCACCTAGAACAGGCGCAAATCGAGAACGGGTGCAGCCCTATAGGGTTATAGCCCTACCAAAATACAAATATCTCTTTCTAATCCTTTCTACTTAATTATTAACTTAATTAATATATCTATAACTATGTTAGATACTCCTCCTTCTTACCTCTATCGTCCTTACCTCCAAGGACCTCCTCTCCTTTCTCAAGAGCGTCGCATCGAGCTTGCTCTAGAGCGCTGGCGCGAATCCGATAATACCCTCTCAAAGACTAAAATTACGTATAAATATAGTATCCTACTACGGACGTTTATTAGAAGATCTAATAGGAAGTAAGTAAAATTAAAAGTATATATATATAAGTAAAGACTATCTCCTAAGGGAGAGCTAGTATTACTTGACTAGGTTTTACGCTTATAATCCTAGGATTAGCTACCGCGAGTTAAGTAAGTACGTCTTATAGTAGATAGGATAATACGCTATAAATAAGACTATAAATTAATTAGAATTAATTAGATATAAAAGTTTATAAAGAGATATCCTATTAATTTAAATAGTCTAAATCCCTCCTCTTGATAAAGAATATATAATAGCCGAAGATCCCGCTATCTTCTCCGCTTAATTTAACCTCTATTAACGTATAAAGACTAAGTATAAGGTAAAGGATATAGATACTTATAGTATAGATAAAAAGGGCTTTATATAAGGCGTTATTACTAATCTAAAAGTTATAATTCCTAAGTATAAGGAGAAAGTATATATAACTTAATATAGTAATCGAGACTAGGTCTTACTAATCAAATACGTCTTAATTAATAGCTACCTCCTTAAACCGTAGATTATCTTCAAAGGCAAAATATAATAAAAGGCTTAGTAGGAGGCCCTTATTAAAGGCTATATTACTATTAGCGATAATAGATAGACTAATAATAAGATTAGTCTTACGTAGGTTACTTAAACTTTTCATCTAGAGACTAAAGCTATTTAGAAAGGCGAATATTATATACTCCTAATTAATAGATATACGTCTTATATTACTACTATAGTAATCGAATTTTATATTAACTATAAGATTATCCTACTATATTTACTAGCTTATACGATATATCTTTTATAGCTACTAGATATCGGTATATTTATCCTACTCGCGATCGAATATAAAAATCTTGTTTATAATAATATATAATATATAGTAAACTATCTAATTAATAAGACGGACTTCCTAAAGCTATATTAAAAGCTTAATATAACGAATTTACGCTATATAATATATAAAGGGCTTGGAAAAAGGCTAGCCTATATCTATTTAATCCTTAATTAGTTCTATAAAAGCTCTCTCCTATCAAGGATATATAGCTAATAAATAATAACTAGTAATTATATAATATTATAATTCGCTACCGCCCTACTACTCCTCCTAAAATAACTGTTATATATCCTAACGGATATATAGTCGCCTTGATCCTAGTAAATACAGTATAAGTTTAGTAAATACTAGACTAGATAGTATAGGTAAAACAAACGACTAAGGTAATTAATACTACAGCTATATTAGCCGTATCAGAAGAAGATATTCTAGACGTATATAAGGCGCTTTAAAAGGTAGGTAAAGCTATTATATAAGTAATAGCTAATAGCCTTATCTATAGTACTACTAATTCTAAGCTTATAAAGTAAAATAGAAGGTAAGATAAGAAGACTAAGCGGGTAAAAGGTAACTATAATACTACTTAGATTATAAACTAAGACGTTATTATAAAGCGGAGGAAGTAATAACGAGAAGTACTATAGAAATACGGCCTTACTTACTACTAGAAGATCTATTATAACGTCTTTACCTACTAACCTAAGTAATAACGTCTAGGAAAGCTACCTATAAGAGTAGGAGTAACAAAGCAAGTAAATACAACAAAAGTAATATCAAGATCTAAATCTAGACTAGTACTTAGACCGTCTATATCCTCCGTACTATTATCGCTAGTACCTCTTTCCCTTATAGCGATAGTAGAAGTAGTACTAGTACTAAAAGCCAACCGATCAATTAGATAATAGAAGTACAAGTAGAAGATAGTAGTATATCTATCATCTAGAGACAAATAACTTGTGGGTACAATTCATTTACCGACTACTAAGGAATTAGTTCGAAGTCATTTGAAAATCTTTAGGTAAATGACTTCAAGGTTATTATTAGTCCGTTTTAGAAAGTAGTAAGTACGTTTTCAACCGCTTACTAATCTCTTTAAAATGGTGGTCTAAACTTCCTAATCGGGTATAGTCTCGATTTTCTAGAATTTTTATAAGTTAAGGAATTTTTTGATGTTCCGCTACTACCGGGAGATCTGCGGCTAGTAATAGCTTAATTGTTCTCGCTCGTTCCTAACGATATATAATAGCTATAATTTTTAGATAATAATATATTTAAAAAGAGCTCGCTTAGGGGTTTTTAACGAGCTACTTTTAGTAAAAACCTATAGAGAACTCGTTAAGTTATTAAGAAGTCTTTTACTTTATCTATTAAGCACTCTAGTAGTATTTAAAATAGTCTAAATCTACTAAAAGTTTATATAGAGTATTTATAAGGTATAGTATTATAAGATATAAAAAAAAAGATTACTTAAATTAATTAAGTATTAAGAAAGTTATTAATAATTAAATAAAAATTAGTATAATTTCTTCTAAGTCCTCTAGCTAGTCGACTTAAACTAAGTATATATATAAGAGTATGTACTAGAATACGGTATTTTCTTATATATATTAATAATCTAGATAGTCCTTTATCTACCCTTAAAGAAAGTATAAAATTACCTCTTAAAAATAGAAAGTTATTAAGATAGAAAGTAAAGATTAATAGTTAGCGCCGGGTAACTATCCGCTTACATAGATATTAAGGTTTAAGGTTTAGGATAGCTCGGGAGTATCTCTAGTAAGCGCTGAACGTCTATAACTACGTATCTTCTTCTATTCTCTTTCTTCCTTCCTTAATATTTTAATGAATATTCATCCTTTCTAGTTTATTCTAAATTCTAGATAGGAAATCGATATAACCCTTTTAATGACTATAGAATATATCTCGATTCTCGGGGATACCGGCCTTCTAGCTTATCATGAATGTTATTACTCTATTCTTCCCTTAAGTATTCATTCTCACTTCCAAGGGAAACCGCATCAACTTTCCTCTGAGACTCGAGAGGAAATACTTTAAGAAATAATAAAATACGCCAGTCTTATTTAGGACTTAGACGACCTTAAGAAGACTTGAATTCCAAGCTCTTTCCCTTTCTTCTTTCCTGATATCGCTCTTTATAACGACGGTCTAGCGTACCAAGACTATTCGTATATAATTAGATCCAAAAACCCTATAAAATAACATTATAAGGAGGTCTATTCTTAGGTGAATCCTTAGGGGAAAGGGCGAATTCCGAAGTCTTCTAAAGAAAAGAATCCTTAGACTATAGGAGTTAGCTATTAATAGTTCTTCTATTCACCTCCCGGTCATTCCTATTTTAGAGTTGACTCTAGAAGACCCTTTTCGGGTTAGCAGACTAGGCCTAGAACGGCTAGTTCAAGGGAAGAAGAAGAAAACGAAGATGAAAGCGAAATTCGCTCCGAACGGTCCGAGGCTCTTTCAGAGGGTTTTCAAGGTATTTCTCTAATATCTTTTCAAAAAATAGTAGTACTAATAGTATATATAGAGCCCCGAAATTGGGAATCCGAATGGTCTCGTCTAGACTCCAAAATCCTCGAGTTTCGAACGAAAGAAATACGGAAAATCGAGAAAAACCCCTATGACGAGCCTAGTCCCTAGCTAGAAAGAACCCGATAGGCTTCTTATCTAGATAGGCTAGACCGGATCGAGCTAGTCGCCCTATCTTCTAGAGACAAATGAACTGTGGGTACAATCCATCTATTTACTACTAAGGATTTAGTCTGAAACTATTTGACTTTTTTATCCTAAATGATTTGTAGGTAAAACCTTATCCGATTTAGAAAAAAAAACTACGTTAGAAAGCCTAGAGCTAGCGCTTTAAAAAGAGATCCTTACGAGCCTAATCGGATAAGGGCCTAGTACGCTAGGGTTTTTGTAAACGTGGAGAAATCTTGATGTTCGAACCCTGACGGGTACTCCTGACTAGTCTAACCTTAATCCTTCCACTCTATAAATTAGAAGATATAGTCTACTTAATTTTATAAAAAACAAATCGTTATATAGCCCTCGTCTTACTCTTTAAAAGGTACTAAAAATTATCTAGATCGGGTTAGTAAGTGAAAGGTTATTAAGGGTTTAAATTTCTTTCTGCTACTTTAGTACTACTAAGCTTATATTATTAAAGTCTTCGCTTAGTAAGATATATAGATAATATTCAGTAAAAAATAAGGTTTGGATTTCTTTTTTTTTAAGCTTAAACGGGTAGGTATTAATAAAGATATTAAAGAAAAGAATAAATATCTTCGAAAAATCTTTAAGTCTTTTAAGATTTTTAGGGTTTTCTATTATAAATTTATTAGTAGTTCTCTATAAATAGGAAACTTTATATATTTAGAAACTAGAGATTAAGCGCTATCTATCCTTCTGTTTAAAGTTATTTTATATCTATTCTAAAAAGCTAATACTAGGATTAGTAGTCTTAGTATATATACTAGTTAGATACTAAGACCTCGTCTACATAAGTAAGTCGTAAACCTGTAAAGTCCGTAAAAATAAGCTTTTTAGACGCCGGGTCGTCTATAGAAGTGGTGATATTAACATCTTCTCCTTCTAATACTTTCTTCTTCCTTGAATATCTTCGGAAATATTCAACCTTTCTATATATAATCAAAATCTATATAGGAAATCAATACTTCTCTATCTTATAGAATGGAATATAATTCAATTCCGAGCGATACGGGCTTTCTAGCTTGTAAGGAGTGTAAATACTCGATTTTACCTTCGAGTATCTCTTCTCATTTTCGTCGTACCCACGGGTTTTCATCTAAACTTCGAGAGGAAATTCTATCTGAAGTAGAAAAATACGATAGTCTTATCTTAGACCCTAAAGGGGTTAAAGATACTGCTATTCCAAGCTCTTTACCTTATTTCTTTCCCGATCTTACTCTATATACGGATGGTCTAGCGTGCCAAGACTGTTTATATATAGTTAGATCGGAAGGTAGGGTCCGAAAGCACTATAGAGAAATATATGATTGGGAAAACCCTCGGAAAAAAGGCCAATTTCCGAAAAATACTACGAAAGACGTTCCGTGGAAATCGAATCTTCCGTGTCAACAATTCTTCCGATCTCCTCCGGGCCATTCCTACTTTAGGGTAGACCCTAGAAGGCCTTTTCTAGATAGAGAGACTAGGCCTAGAACGGCTAGTCTCTCTAATATAGATCGGGACGGTTCGGGAGCTAAGATCCGGTTGATACTCCCAAGCTTCACCCCGTCCTTATCTCTAGGTATATACCCCTATTATCCTACATAAGAGTAGTATTAATAGTATATATAGAGCCCCGAAATTAGGAGACCGAATGCGATCGTCTAGACTCTAAAATCCTAGAGTTTAGAACAAAGGAAATTCGGAAAATTCAAAAGAACCTATTCGACGATCCGAGTCCATGGCTAGAAAGAACTCGATAGGCTTTCTATCTAGATAGACTAGACCGAATTAAGTTAGTCTATCTAGTAGGCGAGCCGGATACCCTTATACTAAAGGTAGTATAGGCTTCTTTTAATAATCTCGCTCGGAAATCACAGGAAACCCTATCGAATATAGGGTTTTTCAGACGTTTTCTAATAGTTCGCACCGAAAAAGATTAAGTCCGAGCCAAACCCTTTCGAGCCTATCAAGATCCCACTCGAATTTCGACGTATATGTTAAGCGCAGCTAAGCGTGACACTAGGAACCCTTGGCAAGTGTACTCCATGGAATGGCTAGTACTTAGGTGGCTTAAGGGTATTAAGCACCATGAGTATACAGGTAATCAGGCTACTTAAGGAGCTGAGTAGGCTGAGTACTACTCTTGGCATAGATCTTATATGTCTATATAGATGGCGATGTTTCCTAGTAGATAGGAGCTCCGTGCTTAACTCATGTTATGATTCTAGCAATCTCCTAAGCACTGAATACAATACTTCGTACTAGACCTGTTTAGTATAAGCCTGCTTACTCTACTTCCTTGACACTCCTCTTCACGAGAACTAATCATAGGTCTATCCCATCCACGGACGGAGTGAACCGTAACAGTATACTCGACCTTTCAAGTAAATTCTCGCTTTTTTTATTAGAACTCAGGAGAGTACGAATTCTAGTAACTATCCCGACTATTCTTTTACACCTAGATAACGATCTAGGTATACTAGACTAGTCCGGTTAGCGTCGAAAGTCGAAAATATAGAAGAATTCATTAAAAGTCTTCAAGATAACGAGTCTTTGGAGTCTTCTAGCGGGTCGAGCCAAATCGAGACCAGCGAAGAAGACGAGGGTTCTATTAAAGAGAATTCTCTAATTCGGACTCGAAAATCTAGAAAGATAAGGGCCTTGTCTCGACTAGAAAAGGCCTTACTAGCTTTTTCTATTAGTCTTCTAGATCAATCAACGTCCGAAGACGAATACGAGCTTCCATTCGTAGGGGCTCTAGCCGTTTTAGGCTTAGAAGAAAGTGGTTTTAGAGGGGTTGATTCCTACCCTTCTATTCTTTCTTCTATTCTTAAAATCGGATGGTTTCTAGTTCTTCGGCTCGCTTTCGAAAATTCACCTACTATCGAAACTAGCTCCGATAACTCCGAGTCAGATTCAGGTACTATTAGTACTATGGAAGAACATTTTTCCGACTCCGGAGACCGAGAAGGGCTTCTCCTACGACTAGAAACAATGGTGAACCGGTTTCTTATTCGGGGTTCTCGTAGTCCTTTCGAATGGATGTTAGACCTTCGGAGCTACGGAGTAGAGATTACCCGGAGTACTACCTTATCAGGTTAGCTCGATTGGGAAGGTGAAATGATACTCTATCGTTCTATTTCTTTTTCGATTGCTAATTTTCGAGAATTTATCCACGGGCTTATTCCTAGTACTAGAGCTATACTTTTTCAAGATCTTCTATTCGAAAATAGTATTTCTACTAGTACTTAGCCTATTCCGGATATCTCTTGGCGCCGGATCTACGATAACCCGCTTATCTCTACGCCTTTTTCAAACTTCCTTAGCGATTCGCGTACGAATCTCGACCTAGATAACTCCGAACGATTCCTCTTTAATTGTATAGCCGCTAGTCCTCTTCTAGCTAGCCGCTATATGGTTCCGGGGCCCGAATTCCCGTGGGATACTAGAGAACTCTCGGATTATCTTTCCTATCTTTCTCTTTTTCTCGAGAAACTTCTCGTCCTTATTCACGTGACTGGGGGTCAACCGGTCCGGGCTCCGGAGCTACTTTCCCTCCGATATTCGAATTCTACGAAGACGGGAACCCGGAATATCTTCGTAGAAAACGGTCTACTCGTTTTTGTTACTTCTTATCATAAGGGGTATTTGATAACCGGTACTACGAAGATAATTTATCAATATCTACCTCGAGAGGTCGGTGAATTACTAGTCTACTATCTATGGCTAGTAGTCCCTTTTCTTGAAAGAATTCTTCTAACGAAATTTCGAAAAACCCTTTCAGAATACCTCTTCGAGAATTTTATAAAGAAGAAGGGTTCTAAAGCTTCTAGAAATAAAGGAGATCAGTTTCGAAGGGTTTTTCGAAGGGAGACGCTAGCCGGATTAGGAGTAGCTATTAATCCGGCCGAATGTCGCCATATAGCTATAGGAATCTCTCGACGATTTCTAGCAAAATCGCTTCAATTTCAACCCGAAGAGTCTATCGAAATAGACGAGGAGAATGACCTAGATATTAAAGATGACGTCATTGATTTACAGGCCGGATACTCTTCTAGTACGGCTGGAATCATATACGCTCGAGGGCTTTTCGAAACGAAAGGAGAGGTTCAAGGCCTAAATGAATGTTTCCGGGAGGCTAGTATAGTAATTCTACTATTTCTTACTATTTTAAATATTAATAGACCCTCTGAAGTCTATGTTATATAGTAGCTAACTCTATACTCTATAGAACTGGCATTGTTTTCTCGGTTTTACTAGTTCTTCAAGCGAATTCATCCGGAATCGTTTCGCTAAGCCTCTGTCCGAAAAAGAATACGAAAATCAGCGTCTTTTACGACTAGATTCTCTACGAAAGATCGACCTCGATAAAGAACTACGAAGACTCTTTCAAGATCCCTCTATTCGATTTCGAAATTCATAACGAGAGATCCTAGGTAATATACTAGATAGGGTTAGCCCTATACTAGCTATATTACCTATTAGCTTTGATAAAAGTCTTCTTTTTCACATCCCTACCTTTATCGACTCGAACGGAATTTCTATTATTATAGAACCTCTTATATCCTTTCTTCAAGACCAATTCGATAAGGCTAGGGCTCTCGGTATTTCCTTAGCCATTTTCAATAGTCGTCTATCTCCTGATTCGGCTAGGCTAGTTTTTACTACGCCTGAAACCTTTCTCTCTATCGAGTTTCGAAATTTCGTTAATCGTCTTCAAATAACGAATCAACTTGATCGGGTCTATATCGACGAGGTATAAGTAGCTCTTAATACTAAAGAGCTATTTCGGAAGAGGCTAGGCCGGCTAGGAGAGGTAGTAGACCCTATCATCTAGAGACAAATGAATTCAAGGTTGAATTCATTTGTTTACTACTAAGGGTTTAGCTGGAATTCATTTAATTTTTTTATTTCAAATGAATTCAACTCCGAACCTTAACCGATTTAGACGAAAAAAACATCGTTAAATAGCGCTAGCCTAGCGCTTTTAAACGACTCACGAATAAGCTTCATCGGGTATAGTATTATAAGTCGAGAATTTTTTAAAGTTGAGCTTTTTTTTGATGTTCAGCCCCTAACGGGAGATCCGCGACTACTATAACCTTATTATCGCTCGACGATTCCTTAAGAGATCTAAGTACTATAATTTTCTAAAAAATACATAAATTAACAGAGTAAATTTCGGGCTATTAATAGACCTAAATTTTATAGAAAACGAATAGGAAAAACCTAAGTTATAAGTAAAAGTAAGGTTTTAATCCTTACTACTACTAGAGAGTTTCTAGATCATATAGATACAGCTTAATAATCCATGAATAAAATATAGAGCAAAATATTAGAAAAATTAAAAGGTTAAAGTTAGCCGAATCAGGCTAGAAACGATAAAGTTATTAAGGATTAAAAAACAATTATTTATATAATATCTAAAAACCTCTTAGTACTTTAAACTATCTTATAGGGTCAAATGCCATCGGCCTAATAGCATTTGCGGGCTACTAACGAGTTTTGGTAAGAGAACTACTTTTAAATGCCATTGGCTATAAGTAAGATCAAACCTATTTTTTTTCAAATGCCCCCTGCTAACTTAAGTTCAGCCCTACAAAATGACCCACTTTTTACCTAAATTGGACTAGTGTGAAAAAAGTAATGATTTTTCTAAGACTTCTTTTTTTTTGATGGGGGAGACCCTGACGGGAGATCAGCCACTAGTACTTCCAGATATCCTTCTCATCATATTAGATCTAATATAACTATTATGATTTTATATAAGTTTCTTGAATATGTAGATCTTGCTTCTCGCTTAAAAACGTACTAGTTTGCGTACAAATCGGCTAAAAAATAAGAAAGTTATTAAGAGTTTCAAAATAGTACTAGAGAACCTCGCTTAACTTCTACTTAGGTCTACTATATTCTCTACTTTAATAAGCTTAAATATAAGAGTAACTAGTTTACTAATATAGATTTAGATTCTCGCTTAAAAATAAACTAATTTTTATCTAAATCGACTAGATAATAAGAAAGTTATTAAGAAAAGAGTTAAAGATACTAGCATTCTCTCTCTTATTTAAATATTATATAGTCTAATAGAAATATACTATATTATTATTATATTTTCTAGTTCTATAAGTTAGAACTAGTCTAGTCTTCTAGTTACTTCGATTAATATCTAGTATTAATTTGGAGTTAGAAGTCTTAGTAAAGCAGATACTACTAAAGTAAAGTAAGGCTCTACGCGGAAAAGGCTCGGCACGGCTCGGCTAATTAGCCGCTCCGCATAACTTAACTAGAACCTCGACGTCTAATATTAACTTATCTTCTTAGATATTTCAACCAATTCTTGATATCTTAGACCTATATCTAAAATCTATATAGGAAGTCGACTCTACTCCACCAATCACGATGGACTATATCTCGCTTATCGGAGATACCGGACTTATCGCCTGTACTGATTGTAAAGTCGGTATTCTTCCTTCTCGAATTAACTCCCACTTTCAAGGAGTTCCTCATCAGCTAGACCCGGAAATACGACACAAAATTAGCTCGGAGATAGCGGAAATACCGGGTCTAATTCGGGCACCTTCAGATCTAGATAGTTTTGAAATTTCGAGTTCTTTTCCTTATTTCTTTTCTTTGTTTACCTGTTTTTATTAATGGTTTTCTATGTACCGAATGTCAATATGTTTCTAAAAATAGAAAGAATATACTTTCTCATTTTAGGGTTAGTCATCACTATCAAAATCCTAGAAAGAGAGGCGAGAGATATAAGGGAACTGGAACTTTTGTTCCTTGGACGGTAAATATCTCTTATCAGCGATTTTTCCTTATTCCTCCAAAGAATACTTATTTTCAGGTTGATTCTGGAGTATCTTTTTCTGATCAGGCTAGGCCTAGAAGGGTTAGGCCTAGCCTGAATATTCAAGATACTCTAGAGTCAGGGTTAGTATAGCGGAATGCTCAGCCAGCGGAGGATCTAGGTTAGTACTTTTGATTTTATATATATATATTATTTTTTACTATATACTAATATATATCTATATAGATTTTGAAAATCTAGATCAGACTAGGTCTGAAATAGTCGGATCTAGTCAAATCGAAGCGAGTGGAAATCGAACTCGATCTCTCTCAATTAGAAGTCTAGGTACGTTCTATATTATATTTTTTAACCCTAATATCTATATATTTAATACTGATATATATATATAGAACCGTCTAAATGGGAATCCGAGTGGAGTCGACTAGATAGTAGTCTTACGGACTATCGAACTTCGAAAAGACGAAAAATCGAAAAGAATCGCTTTAACGACCCTAGCCCATGGCTAGAACGAACTCGGTGGGCCTTATATCTTCAAGGTCTAGATAGATTAGTCATCCTCAGACTAATAGACGGGCCGGATACTCCACTTTTACGCTTATTATCTCTTGTTCTTGATAATTTAGCTATAAAAAGTCAGGAGACCTTGAAGATAGTCGGCTTTTTCAGACGATTCGAAATTGTTAGAACGGAAAAACATCAGCTCCGTGCCAAGCCTTTTCGGGCCTACCAGGATCCGAGTCGAATATCTAGATATTCGACTTCCTGGAAGCAAATTCTCGCCTTCTTCGTTCGAACTCAGTCTAATCTAGCGGCAAATTCTACTTTTCCAAAATATAGATTTACGAAAAGTCAGAAATTTCTATATAGACGACTTATTCGACTGATTTCTGAGCTTGATTTTGACGAATATCAAGCTGAGAACAAGATATCTTCCTTGTCTGATGATGAAGAGATCGACGCTAGCCTAATCGAGTCTAGTGAAGATGAAGAAGAAGAAGAAAAAGAGGAAGATTTAGTGATTCGTCATAAATCTATCTTCTTAGAGACTGATAATCGTCTAAATCGAGTCGAACAAGCTCTTTTAGACTTTATTATCTCGCTTCTAGATCATTCTTCACAACAAGACGAATACGAGCTTCCTCTCGTAAATGCTCTAGCCGTATTAGGTCTAGAGCCAAAAGGTTTTCGAGGTCCCGAGACATATACGTCGATTCTTAGCTCGATTTTGAAGCTAAGTCGATTTTTCGTTCTGAAATTCGCCTTCAAAGACGATATTCTAGATATCACTTCTAGCGGCGAATCTTCGGATGAATCTGATGATATTATTGGCCCGGAAAATCCTTTTCCCGGCCCCGAACCCGATATCTCAAAGCCATTATCACGACTAAAGACTCTAGTAGATCGATTTCTGATTCGAGGAACACATACACCTATCAATTGGCTACTAGACCTTCGGAGCTACGGAATAAAGATTGCCTGGAGCACTACATCTAGTGGCTTAATTGACTAGAATAGTGATATAATTCTTTTTAAGAATATATCTTTCTCGATATTCGACTTCCGCTCATTTCTTAGTGGATTAATTCTCTCAACCCGAACTATACTCTATGATGAAATCCTTTTCAAAAATAGTGTTTCTATATCCATTAGACCTATTCGGGAAATTCCAGCTATCGAGTGGAGTCAAATATTCGATAATCCTTAAGATAATAACTGGGAATCAAGCTTTCTCAATAATCCCCGCACAGATCTAGGTCTAGAAAATTCAGAAAAGTGGCTATTTAATCGAATAGCCACTAGTCCTGATCTAGCTAGTCGTTTCTCTCTCTCCGGACCAACTTATAACTGGAATACACGAAAGCTTTCGACTTATATCTTAAGTATTCAACTATTTCTCGAGAAATTATCTATATTATTTCTTATAGGGGGGGGGCAGCTACCTAGAGCCCCTGAACTTCTATCTATTAGAACTTCTAATAGTAGTGAAACGGGGTTGAGAAATCTATTTATTGAGAAGGGACTTTTCTACTTCGTGACTTTCTACCACAAAAGTTATACGATAAGCGGATCTACCAAAATTATCTATCGATATCTACCTAAAGAAATAGGTGAATTAGCTATATATTATATATGGCTAGTTCTACCTTTTCTATCTAGAATATCTTTTCAGATATTTCAAAAACCTTTATCCGACTATCTCTTTCAGAATCTTCTTACGAAAAAGAGGAAAATCACCTCCGATCGACTTAGAACCATTCTTCGCCGAGAGACGCTAGCCGGACTAGGTATAGCTATAAATCCTAGTGATTATAGGCATATATCTATTGGTATTTCCCGTTGATATCTATTGAAATCGCTTCAGTTTCAACGAGAAGACATATCAAACGACGAAGACGAATACGAAAACGAATACGAGGATGATATCTTAGATATTCAAGCTGCTTATGATAGTCGGATAGCTAGTACCGTCTATGCTAGAGGATTATTCGAAGTATCCGGCGAGATTCAGAGCGAAAAGCGTCGCTTTCAAGAGGCTAGTCTAGTAAGTCTATTTTATCTATCCTTTTTTTTTTTTTTATATATATATATATTTTATTAAAAAATATAATTTTTGTAATATTCGATATATATACTAATAAACAACTAGAACTAGCATCGACTTCTCGGGTTTTCAAGCTCCACTCAGGAATTTCGACTCAATCGGAGTATCTATCGTTATAGAGCCCTTGATATCGCTTCTTCACGATCAAAATTCTAGAGCAAAAAAGCTCGGCATATCTTCGGCTATTTTTAACGCACGGAACCCTCCGGATACGGCTAGACTAGTTTTTACTACAGCTGAAACTTCTTAGTCTGATAAGTTCCGGAATTTCGTTAATCGACTTCGTATAACTTAACGACTTGATCGACTTATTATCGATGAGTGTCACGTGATACTAAGTTCAAAATCTACTTACCGGAAGGGGCTAGCACGTCTTAGCGAGCTAGTTAACTATTAGACTTAGACTATCTTACTAACAGCTACTTTACTACCTCGATATCAGTTAGATATTCTTCAAACACTCTATCTAGCTTCTCATTCGCTAACGATTTTTCGAATCTCGTCTAATCGAAAGAATATTCGCTATAGTATTCGATTTCAGCTTACTTATAATAATATTCTTTCGATTATTCGTGAAAAGAATAACTTCTATTCGACTAGTCAACTTATTATCTCT
>JAABUL010000634.1_pt1 | contig 74018 bp, 86 predicted proteins | sample 5559151 | NCBI WGS metagenome assembly JAABUL01 (sample SAMN10711876, study PRJNA513368) | rock metagenome | isolation source: Antarctica rocks | place: Antarctica: Victoria Land, Pudding Butte sud | reverse complement strand
ATGAGCTGGAGGAGGAGTATATTGGGGATGTGACGGCGAGGTTGTTTGGGGAGATGTGAGGGGTGGGGGAGGGATGCGGAGGGACGGGAGGCAGTCGTTTTGCTAGGAAGTATTGATGAGGTAAGCGAGTGTTTTTCACATACTGTTATTAGCGGCAGCTATCAGAGCGCTCCTTATATGCATTAGCGATGGCGCGGGTGAAGCAGGTTATGCTTCGAGACGCAGATATATGAGCTATGACTGAACGAGGTCCTGTATTAGTCCTTCGCCTCTTCGACCTTGCTCTGATCTTCGCTGCAGGTAGTTCCTCTCCTTATCCCTCTCCTTCTCCTTCCTCATCTCCCTGGTCCGTTGCCTTCGTCTCCACCTCACCATCCTCCTTGGCCGCCTCCCGCTTATCATGCTCCTCTTGCTCCTTCTTACTCTGCTCTGCAGCCTCCAACACCTTACGACAACTCGCCATCAGCTTCTCCTCAGCCTCGCCGACGTTGCTGGTGACTTCGAGAATGAGCTCAGCGGTGCGGACAGCTTCAGTCGCCCAGACGAAATAGTCGTCTTCTGTCGAGCATCTGAGCACCATGCAAGCACCTAATCGCGACAGGTCAGCAAACAGCACGACAGAGAGTGAGCAAACCGCTCGGAGAGAACGAGGGATGTCCAACACATGAATTACCTGCGTGCTCAGGCACGCTCCCCTCTCTTGCTGAGCTACCCGCTGAGCTACCCGCTGACCACGCCAGAGAAAACAGTATGCGATTAGATGAAGGCTACGACAGCAGCCAACGGAACTCTCCGAACAAGAGAACAACCTGAAGCTCAGGTACGTGTGCATCTCACGCTGAGCTATTGCTTGAGATTGAGGAATCGAAAACTTACGAGCGCGGACCAGGAGAGGCGCATCAGCATCCTCGACAAGGGTACGGGCAGTATTGACCGCCATTTTATCGTCCTCCTCGGTATTCGCACGATGCGCTCGCATCATCTGCAGTCTTGTCAGTGCGTCATGGTCTCGAAGAGAAAGAGCAAACTCAAAGGGCATCTTGGGCCACCAAGCAGCAGCTCAAAATATCTTGCTTTTGGAGGCAGGTTTGTGTGGTCTTCTCCAGGCTGTGACTAACCGATGAGTCGAGGGCGTAGAAGGCACGCGCTGCATTGCTCATCTTGGAGAGAGCTTCGGCACGCGCAGCAGCGTCTGCGTCTGCGTTGTTTGACATTGTGCTACAGCTGGCCGAGTGGGTTGTGTTGCGTGTCGAAGAGGATGCAAAGTAATTTGAGGTAGGCCAGTGTGATAGAGAAGGATGTTCACGCAAACGAGAATTATGGCGTCTCATGCACGTTGCCGGGATCCGACACATTCATGTTCACCAGTCTGATACACGATGTTTTCTTAACGCCATGTTTCGCTCTCCTCTTTGTTGTGGTCTCAAATTTTATGTCACAAACTCACCCCCTTCCAGACACCAATACGAAGATACCACCTTTTAAGACGAGGGAGCCAAGAAGGCCAACGAAAGTGAGGAGACAGATAGGAAGAAAGTGGAGCTGGCGGTGGACGTCCTGACGCCCGAAGATCGGTGAAGGCTGTGCTACTGCAGTGATGAGGTCACGGTCACAGGTGCGAAACTCTAGAAGACAATCCCAACGCTACACAGCAGTGCTACAAGTTCGGATGTGGTCTATGAGGAGTTCGACCTGTCGTTCAACAAGTTTGCGCAACTAGGTAGTGCTGCTAAGCCGGTTTGCGTGGCATTGGAAGTCCCGGACGACGAGATAGTAATGCGGCTAGATGTGTTTGATGGAGTCCGGGACGCGGCTGCTAGCAATGAGGAAGTGACGGGGAAAGCAGAGTGGAAGGAAGTCAGTACATGTGAATATGGCGCATTGACCAGGCCGACCTTCAAACTGACCTCACCTCATCAGACAACAACTTTCCCGGCCATAACTTCAATACGATTCTCATTTCTATCATCCGACACACTCCTCACGTCCCGCCGCTGCGTAAGGATGAATCGAAGTCTTTTTAACCTTCCGTCTCGTCCCCTCAATCGATGATCGTCCCTCAAAGCGTTTCCATCCGTAGTAAAACTTGTTCGAGCATACAACGACGTTTTTAATATCGATCCGAACGTTACACGGACTCTTTCGAACGCTTGCTGGTCTTCTCTCAGTGCTGAGACGTATACGATCGAAACGTTCGAGTCGCACAACGACCCAACAATCCACTTTCCTTGGCATGGTTTCCATTTGTTACTATGAAATTTTCATACCTTCTGCCGTTGGAATAGCCCATTTTAACTCTTTCATATTCTCATACTCTCTCTCGCTTCCAACCAACGGCAAAATTTTGTTGGAGGCCGTTGCTTTTCCGACGAAACGTCGTCAAGATTCCAACCAACGATTCGATCATTGCCCGGAATCGTCACGCTGGTTGAACCAACACGACCCAGAGTACTGTAATACATTGCAATGGTCGTACGACCTATTGGATTGACGCTCGGATCGACCGGGACTCGGGTGTCTATCAAAACGTACAAAAGCAACAAAATGATGCCAAAAAAATCAAGGACTTCTCCATGACCTTCTAGGACCGCATACCATCGTTCTAACAAGCAAAAGAAGGCGATTTGCGTCGGCCGGGAATCGAACCTGGTCTGTGCGTTAGCTGTTCTGCTCAATAACACTCAAAGGGAGTAGTAACAATGACTGGTATGGACATTGATACCATTGGGATGATCTTACCCGGACCTCGAGCATGGGAAGCTCGAATTCTACCCTTGAACTACCAACGCTGATTGGTCGATAGATACGAGCACAAGCTCTTTAATCGTATATAAAGGTAAGCAATGGTGCGGGGAGGAGTACGGTGGAGCTTTTACCTCGATCTTGCAAGTTTCCCGAGACTCCTCCTTTCCAATTGAACGATGGGAAAGCTACGAATGGCCATGCCATTTCCCCATTGTATGTTACTTGGTGATATGGCTCATGTGTTGGTGCTATGGGCAGCAGAATACTCAACCCAAATAGGAAGTTGCACACGTGACATTGATAACGCAGAACGCAATGTTGGCAATCTATCCTAAACTCTCTAGATCGTCCCGTGCAACATACTACTTATTGAATCCAGCATTACTGGTTGCCCGGCAATATGATCGTTTGAAGTCCAGGAGGTGTGGTTGAAGGAGGCTTGGCATCACGTGAACATCTAGTCCGTGCTTTCGACTTCATCTGATCCGGACTTCATTACATTCGGCCGAGCTCAACATCAACCCAAGGACGACACCTTTTCCTGCGCTCGCTGCGGCACTCGGACTGTTTCGAAGTGACGCCACTTGATCCTTCGACGACCTTGCATGCGAGTCTGGCTCTTGTCCCATACCCAAGAAGTAACCTTTAGCTGAACATCACAACTACCATGCCACAGGATCCGCTGTTTCCGGAGATGGAGCCAACGACACAGCGCACGCAGTCCCCGGAGACCGCAGGCGGGAGCGAGCGGAAACGACGACGGAAAGTCTTGTCATGCTACGACTGCAGGAGGAGAAAGCTTCAATGTGACCGAGCCATGCCAGCTTGTTCTCGCTGTACTAAGGCTGGCCAAGCGGCGAATTGTCTATATATTGACGATGGGACCGATGCCCGAGGACGCCATAGAGACTCGGCGGCTCTCGCAAATGTTGAATTCAGCTCAGGGGCCCTAGAAGGTCACTATTCTCGGCCAATTCAAGCTCCTGCTCCAGCTGCCTCCACAGCAGACACACTGGCCAGACTGGAGTACCAGGACCGACGAATCAAACAGCTGGAGGCTGCTTTACTGTTATCAACACAAGCTGCGTCTCAACTACCTATCCACCAACCCAAGGCTTCCAGGTTACCGCTTACTCCGGAATCACCCTGTGCAATCGAGCCTGTTGTTGCTACGGCGCCTCTGAATATTACCGACCGTGAGACTATGCTGCTCCGTGGAAAGTCATTTAAGACACAGTTTCATGGCATCACTCATCCAGGGTAAGTTGGACCTTTGAGAACATCTCATACATTTGGCCGCCTGTAGGCAATTATTTCCTCCAATGGAGCAGCATGTTAGCTAGCAACACTTTCGAGCATGCCATCTCGACTACGGTCCATCTCGATATGGCTTTTCTGCCTCTCCAAGTCGAGGCCAAGCAAGCCGCCGCTGCCGTTCGCTGCCATCGTATTTTCATTTGATCACAAGCCGGAGACATCTGCTAATTGTACTTCCTTAGATCAATGATCGCCTACATCCCGGAGCTCAGCGCTTTCACCAAACAGACCTTCGAACGTGTACCCGCGCTGCTCAGGATCCGCCAAGATATGAAGGCTCTAGAGGACAGGACTCCATATGCGGCTGCAATGTCACGACAAATAACAGACGTTGACTTGAGAGCTTTGCTTCCTTCGAGAACTCAGACAGACCGGCTTGTCCAGCTCTACCTCGACAACTACGACAGCATCTATCACATCATCCATCTACCCAGCTTTCGACGAGAGTACAACGATATGTGGGCTACACCACATCTAGCAAAGGGCGGCTTCATCGCATTGGTCGTCCTGATGACTGCAACGGCGCAGTGTCTGCAGACCACCGAACCCTGGCTGTACACTGCCAACAGCTCCACAGCACGAGAAAAGGCGATCAACGCCATCTACTTGTGCGACCGCTGGCTAGAAGTACAAAGCCAAAAGCATGTCACCCTTGTGGACTTTCAAATACGCTTCCTTCTGAATTTGGCGAAACTGGTCAACGCACATAAGTTCAAACGTACGTGGACCGACGCAGGCACGATGATCCGCTTCTTCATGGCCGCAGGCCTCCACCGCAGTCCAGACCTCCTTCGCAAACCAACAAGTCCCCTCGACAAAGAGATGCGCCGGCGTCTCTGGGCAGCAGCATCCGAATTCGAGCTCCAAGCCGCCTTCGGACGAGGCATGATCTCCGCCCCGTTCCCACAGCAAAGTGACTGTACTCCCCCAAGCAACATCTACGATGAAGGCATCACCGCCGATAGCGAGCTTTCTCCCCCTTCCCGCCCCTCGCACGAATTCACCAGCTCTTCCTACCTGATCTTCGCCCACGAAACCTTCAATCTCCGCTACACCTTGAACACCGTCCTCAACAACATCCGCCAAACCATCTCCTTCGACGACGCCAAACGCTACACCGAAGACATCGAAGCACACCTCGCCTCCATCCCCGATTGGATCGGATCATCGTCTGAAGCCCCTCGAGCTTTACTAGCCATAACCCTCCGCCAATACGTCCTCGTCCTCCACGACCGCCAATTCCGGCAAGCAAAATCCCAATGTGAGCGCGACTTCGCGAAAACGACCCTCATCACCACAGCCTCCAAAATCATCTCCGCCCACAAGTCGCTCGTCCTCCGCGGCTGCCGCGCCCTACAACTTCTCTGTCAAGACCAACTCCGCGCCGCTCTGTCCGTCTGCCACATCGCCTCCACCCCCGACCCAGGCGCAGACGCCGTGCTAACGGCCATGATCGAAACGAACGCCGCAACAATCATCAACGACGTCTGCGACCACCTCTCGGACAAAATCACCCGCTACGGCCGCGAGCAGCGCCAACTCTGGATCGTGCTCGTCGCCAACGGCTTCATGAAAGCGAAGCGCGACCCTGCGCAACGTTTAGCTTACATGCAAGAAGCCGTCGACAAAATTACGCGGCCTTATTACAAGATTATGGCGTGTCAAGAAGACGGCCCTGCGACTGAAGGGAGCAATGGAGCTTATACAGCAGCAGCTATAGCGGACGGAGACACGAACGGCACGAAGGAAAGGGTAGAGAGGAGGTTCGAGATGCCTAACGGGATTATTGAGTACATGCCCAATGCTGCGAAGCCGAGCGAGTACGTTGAGCCGCCTATGCTTGATCTCGACGATTTGGCGCAGTGGACTTTTGACGATTGGGCGTTTGGGCCTGAGGGGCAGGGTGGGGAGTTTGGGGGGATGGGGTGAGCGGAGGGTTTGGTGGGAGGAGTTGGGGATTGTCTGGTTGCTGATGCTCTATACCCATGATGTCTAGCGCTGAGCGTGCCTGTTCGTGACAAGGCACTTCGAGCCTTGTTCTTTGCGTCCTCTCACGATCGTACTCAGCTCGGCCCGGCCTTGCGTTCCGTTACAGGCTTCCTGGTCTGCTTCGTCGTTCGGAGATGGAGGTATTGAGGTCCCATAACCGTGAGTCGGACTCTGCGCGGGCTGGAAGAATCGCCATCTCCCGCGAGCTGATCGGTTGGAAGGGTGAGGTCCGATGGCTGATAACCGGCAGACAAGATACCACTGCCTCCTCCGCCATGCAGCGAAATCGCTGTGAGTTCAGATGAGTCGAGTAGAATGGTGGTTCGTCCAACTTCCTGCGGTAGTCGATTTTTGAAAGTCAGAGTGGAGTGGTCATCCCTTCGCCGGTGAAAGTGTGCCAGTGCCGTCGAAACATCTCAAGGCCCCTTCACCCTCTCCACCTCCTCAGCTCTACATTCCGAAGATGTGCTCAAGCTGCGATGGACGTCGATCTCTCCTTCGCACGAACAGCTTTCACTCTGCGCTGCAGCAGTCTGATACGCATCACAGCATTTCCGCTCCTCAAGAGGACCTGGCGGCGCAAACCAATCCACACCCGCCTCCCGATCCTGCTGGAGCATCAGGCGCAGCTGGTGAATTGTTAGGAGAGTCGTCGACGCCATAGCGAAATAGAAAACTGTCGAGTGCAGATGGAACTGTCAAGTCGCGGGTATCTATCTGTACGGTATTTAAATGCGCTCGAAGGTGGTTTTGCCAAATTGCTTGATATGCTACAGTAGAAGCAGCAGCAGGCGTCTACCTATTTATACAACGTACTGTGCAATTCTATGCCCGTGAACCATTTCACGGGCGTGTCGGACCTTCCGGTCCATGAATGTGTCCGTCCCGCTTTCGAGCTCGTACCCGTGTCGAATCCTGCAACTGGCTCCGGCCGAGATGGAGATACCAATCGTTTTCGAGTCTCGACGGCGTTTGAACGTCCTATGTGCTGTTTCCACGAGTCCACGGGATGTTTTCGGATGGTGGAATTTGAGCGGCGTAACTTCAGGTGGTTGTCGCTCGTATGGCCGTAGAGCTTCCTTTTGCGACCACGTCACCATCCAGGTACCAATCGTGAAGTGCTGTGCTCAGTCGACCATCTTGCCCTGAAACGGAACCCCAATAGCCCGTAGCAGCAGTCGCGCATCTCGGTCCGTCCTGGCCGTGGTGTGGACCACCACATGGCATCCAGGAATCATCTTCGGCGGGTACCTGTCATCGCAAGTCAGCAAGCCCACCCCAAAACCACACTCCCGTCCCTCGTATCGTGCCCACTCACATGTCATAATTCACCTCCACCTCCGGAAACAGCGCGACCTCCTCCTGCGTCATCCCAAACATCAAATTCCCGGAATTATCCCCCGTACTGCCCTTCACGCCCTTGAAATCCTTCATCTTCGGCATCACCACATCCACCACTTTAGACAAAAAATGATACATCTCCTCCCCCTCCAACTCGCACGTCACGCTCAGATACTGCCCCTCCCGCACCCCGAACCCGGCTACACTCGTTTTGGTCGCGTGAGCCACCGCGCGGCACCCGGTAATCGCTTGCATGATCATTCCCGCGATGTGTAAATGCGCCGAATCCTCGATGGCGCCTTTGACCATCGTGTGCACGGTTACGCGGTTGAGTTTGGGCACGTTGCGGAATGTTATGGGGTTGCGAAGGAGGCGTAGGACTTGACCGCCGCGGGGGCCGCGACGGGGACGGTTTTTGTAGTAGGGGTTATCGCCGACCCAGCTTCGGAGGCGTTCGGCTTTCTGGGGCGCGACGAAGCCGGGGGGGTAGTGGGCGTAGGTCATGGTCATGAGGTCAGGCTCGATTGTTGAGTGGAAGGTTTGTTGAAGGCGCGGAAGGGAGAAGGGGCCGGGGATGAAGAGGCGGGAGGAGGGGTCGGATGGTTTGGGGGTTTGATGGGGGTGGAGGGGGCCGCGGTAGTAGCGGGGAGGGCGGAATTGGTATCTAGAGATTATATTAGTATGGAGATGTGGATTTGAGGTAGGTGAGGTTGGTTGTCGCACCTGCTAGATGGGAGTTGCTTTTCTCGCCTACGAGCTTTGGCGACTGGATCGAAGTGCTGCTCTGATACGCCGCCAGCCTGGAGGAAGTCGGTGGTATCGAGGGAGTGTGTCTCCTGGGAGGAGTCGGTAGAAGCGTGTCGGCGGCATTGCAGCATCCAGGCGGGGTTCAATGGCTTGGGTGAGGCCCAGCATCGCCTCAAAAAGGAATTCGTGACCTCCTGCAGCGCCATGCTAATGGAGTTGGGGGTATAGACGGATGCACGAGATCGAACGGCGATGGCTCTTGCCTTGCTCGAATATGCGTTTGGTTCCAGCCAATCGGCAATTGCATAGGCCGAAAGAAGCTCGAGCCGTGCAGGAACTTTTAAGCGACTAGGTTTCCACGCGATTGGCAGGTGCGATGCAGCAGCGGGGTGGTCGAGATGCGGCCGACATTGGCAATGGTTCCTCCTGCCGCTATATCGCACCTGCTGGAAAGATGACCCTCGTACACATCCAGCCAGCCTCGAGGTTCGCTGCCTCTCGTGTTACCGCTCTTGGGGTACGCCTAAAAGCGAACCGAGACCGAAATCGACTGCCTGATCGCGAGGCCACCTGACCGCACCCTCCGCCGCCGCCTGAACACACCGACCTGTACGAGTAGCAGCGACTTCCCGGATGATCGAGTGACCGATTGTGCCTGCTCTGAAACCGCACATGGAGACACGATCGGAGCAATAGCGACGACTGCAACATGAGCGGCGTCCGACGGTTTCTAAGCCGACGAGACAAGAGCCCAGCCCAGCATCACCGCCTTCACCATCACGAGAAAGCCTCAGCCCAAGTATGCCTATTTCCTTCATTCCTTAGCAGCCAGCATGCTTCCCTTCACACGAGCTCGCGTCCACTCCAATCGCCAGCGACAGAAACGACTCGGCGTACCAATCCCACCAGAGACAGAGCAGCTTCGTTGGTCATTCTGGTTGAATATCAGCGCGCGCTTCTGGGGCTTTGATGTCGCTCCACATAGCGACCCTGTCATCCTTGTGGACAAGCACTGTTACGTCAATCCAGCAAGTCCTCCAGCTAACACGCCCATCCCAGACTGCCCCTGCGCCTGCACCTGCACCTGCACATACACCTCCCGACCACTTCGACCACATCTTCACCCTACCCCAACATGACCCTCCCAAGAAGCCAGACAAGGACGAGGAGAAGAAGGTCAAGGCCGTCATCGAGCGACTACGACATTATGGCATCGACAATATTACCGAGGAGAACGTCGAGTACGCACTCCACGCACAGTCATCGCAAGGTGACCCGGAGGCGGCCTTCAAGATGTTGATGATGTTGGAGGATACGTACGAGGGCATCATGAAACCGCACGATCCAAGCGTCAAGCTGCTGGGAGCAGTGAATCGGGGGATGACAACATGCTATCTCGATGCTCTCCTGTTCGCCATGTTTGCCCGGCTGGACAGCTTTGAAGCAATGCTGTATGAGAACTTCGACGACTTGAAGCGGAAACGACTGGCGGGATTGCTACGATTGTGGGTGAATATGCTACGGACTGGTCGGTTGATTACGGTCGATATCACAGAGCAGATACAGCATGCGCTGGTGGAATGTGGTTGGGCAGATGCGGGTAGGCACCGCCAGCAGGACTCTTCCGAGGCGTTCAGCTTCATCACTGCTCAGTTGGAATTGCCGATGTTGACGCTGAAGATGGATATGTACCACACTGGCAAGGAGGACCCGCAGGACGATCACAAGTTCATCAACGAACGATTGCTTGAGGTTGCACTTCTGGACGAGCCAGCCGAGAGTCGGGATGTCATCACCCTGGAGGACTGTCTCGAGCACTACTTCAACAACCGTATCGAGGTCAAGCGACATATGGAGAGTCAGCGACGGAACACTCTCAAGTCGGCAGGCTACATCGATGTCCCAACGAAGGTCGAGAAGGAGTCAGGGGCGCACGTCGAAGTGCTCGAAGTCGGCCCTGAAACTCCCATCGCGCAGAGTCCGGCCATGCTCACACCTCTCGTCGAAACGCCGAGTCATCAAACCAAGGTCGAGCAACTGCGGCCGACGTTCGGACGCAAACGAGCAGACAGCATATTCAGCCAGCGCAAACTTGAACTTACAGGCATCGATCCGGAAGAGCTAAAACGTCAAGAGACTAATGGATCCCAGGACGCCAAAGGACGAAAGCTTAGTACGCGGACGGAGGTGCTGATGCCCGCGTGGCAGTTCTTCAAGCTGCTGCCGTGGTATACAGACCACATGCCTACATCAGATGCACAAGTGGCAGCCCATTTCTCGAAGAAGCGGCCTGTTCTGGGAATATGTCTGAAACGATATTCGTACACAAACGATGGACTGGCCCAACGACGGAACACCTACGTCGACATACCTTTGGAAATCGCGGTTCCCAACTTCGTCAGCGATGATATTATGCAAGATGGCGGTCCACTGATGGGCAACTTCCGGCTTATGCTGCAGTCCGTGGTCTGCCATCGCGGTGTATCAGTGCATTCGGGCCATTATATCTGCCTCGCCCGAGGTCGAGCAGGCGATGGACTGGCTCCCCGGCCGTCCACTGATGAGCGACGAGAAATTCACGATAGTGAGGACAATGACGACCCATGGATGCGATTCGACGACCTGGCGAAAGAGCGGACAACGCCGGTCGACATTCACCAAGCACTGCGGGAGGAGACGCCATATCTTCTTTTCTACCAAGTTATGCCTATCGATGAGGACGGCCGCTCAATCCACGAACTGCCGAGCTATGATGAGGCGACCTCACGGTCTCAGTCGGATGCCACACCGTTGGAGAAACCCTTCTTACAGCAGCCGAACGAGTCCGCCCATCATCTTGAGCAGGTCATGTCTGAGCCTGCCACCACAACGACACGTATATCAACCGATATCCTCGACTTCGGTCCCGCCTCCGAACGCACCAGCCTCGACGCCAACACCCTGCTCGACCCGCCTCGTGGCCGCGCCGACGCGCCAGGTGAAGCGCGAAGAAAAAGCATCACCTTCGACACCGCAAGCTTCGCCGGCAGCGTCACGACCGACACCACGAGCAACTCCGTCCCCACCACGCCCTCGGAGGAGAAGAGCAATAGTTTCCTTGCTGTCGCCAACAAGCTTACTGCCTCGAGGAGAGGCAGCGGACATTCGAAAACGACGAAGTCGAAGTCACGACCGACGAGCACGGGACCTGACAGTGGAGGCAACAGATTCAGCCTCAATATGTCGAAGTTGACGCAGATCATGAGCAATAACAACAGCAACAGCAGTCACAAGACCGATAACAGTTCGGCGGAGGAGGTGGCGGTCATTCAGGGAATCGCACCGTCTGAGCATGTCGCAGCGGAACTTGCTGGGCAGAAAGATGCTGCGAACGTCAAGCCGGCCGCGACACAAGACAACGCTGCAACAAAAGAAACTGCTCTGCCGATCTCAGCGCCAACCTCGAACACGAGCAAAGAGAGCTTCACCACACCAGCTGCCGCTCAAGGTAAGCCGGCGAAGCCTGTCGTAGCCATCCCGCCTGCACCGCCTGCATCCCATGCCAAGACGAAGAAGGAGAAGGCAGCAGCGAAGCACCACGGCAAGCACACGGGCAAGGAGAAGGAGGAGCGGGATTGCGCTGTCATGTGATTCGAGTCTGCTGCGGCGCGATGGGCGTTTTGTTACAGCGCGCGTACTTGGTGGGGTGCGATTCGTTGGTGGTGAGCATTGAAATGAGATCTTGAGAGCGTTGGGCCTGCTATCGTTGCGGAAGGCGTCTGGCGACGGATGGATGAGGGTGGTGTGAGCGGTGTTGGACTTTCGTGGAAGGGTGTGGTAGAGGATAGAGGGTAGAGGTGTAGAGGATGTAGAGGGTATATAACATACTTCACTACCTCGTCGACGAGCGCAGAGGCGATATCATGGCGCGAATAAGAGAGGTCTGAATCTTGAGGTCCGATGTCAGCCCTCGGAGTGCACTGCTTGTTCTCCACGAAAACTCGCATCATCGGAGCAGTAGAGCAGGAGCTGCAGTGGCGCCGTCTTCCTTAGGTTCGGCGAGATATGTCTGGCACATGAAAAGAAGTCGGGTGACCCCAACACAATGGTGGGCGAGACAGAGAACAGTGCGAATTTCGAAAATCGTCTATTAACATTTCTGGAGTTTAAGATATGATCGGATGATATTCTTGTCCGCTATGCAATGCACAAATATCAAACCACCAGCGCCTCGCTGTAAAGATAACCCATCTATCACCGCTCTCACGAATTCTTCCCCAGACTCTGCAGATTGACCAGCTCGAAGTACCGTCCACGCTTCTGGATCAACTCCGAGTGCGTGCCGTTCTCGACTATCCTTCCTTGGTCGAAGACGTAGATCATATCGGCTTTTTGAATCGTTGAAAGGCGATGTGCCACCGCGATCGTCGTTCGTCCCTTTGCCGCCTTGTCTAGCGCCGCTTGCACGACCTTTTCGGATTCGGAGTCGAGGGCGCTAGTGGCCTCGTCCAGTAGCAAGATCTTCGGATCACGAAGGAGAGCTCGGGCGATAGCGATCCGCTGTTTCTGGCCACCGCTAAGCATTGATCCCTTCGATCCAACAACCGTGTTGAAGCCATCAGGTAGAGAGAGGATGAAGTCGTAGATATTTGCGTCCATGCAGGCTTGCTCGATCGACTTCTCGCTGACGTCTTCTGGCTTCTTATCGGCGCCGAGGAGGATGTTCTCGCGGATCGTGCCCTGGTAGAGTGTTGGTTCCTGGGAGACAAGGGCGAGGTAGTTGCGATATTGGTTGATCTTGAGCGACGAGATTTCGCGGCCGTCGACGTATACGCCTCCGACCAGTGGGTCGTAGAAGCGCTCCAGCATCGCGATTGTTGTGCTCTTGCCGCAGCCTGATGCGCCGACCAGGGCTACGTACTGGCCAGGCTTGACGCTGAGATTCAAGCCCCGAAGCACAGGTTGCTCTGGTCGTGTTGGGTAGCGGAAGTGCACGTCGCGGAACTCGATGCTGCCCTCCACGCTCGTCACATCTTGACCTTCTTCACTCCAGGTGTCGATCTCTGGTTGCCGGTCGAAAAGGACTTTCATCGAGGCGGCCGCGTGCTTCGCTTTGCCCATATCCGGCGCGAACGAGAAGATCGTACCAGCGCTCTGCGAGCCAAAGATGACCGCGCTGAAGCAGAGGAAGAACTGGAACATTGTATACTCTCCATTCCCGATGAGCGTGCCGCCATACCAGAACCCAAGCGCAATGCACAAGAACATGAAGCTCTGGCTCGCAGCGTATAGACTTGAAGACTGCAGGATCGACTTCAGCGACTGTGAGCCTTGCGAGACGAGCTGCGCGTGATAGTGCTGCCAGACATCGTCCTCACGGGTCAGAGAAGCGACAGTTCGGATTGCTGAGGTGGCTTCGCAAGCGTAAGAAGCAGACTTCTCGTAGGCGACCTTGGCACGAGTCTGGAATCGCGTAAGCATCCAGAACCTGAGGAAGCCGCAGGCGAGCACGATAGGTACGGTAGCGATGCAGACGAGCGCGAGTTTCCAGCCTATGGCGAGAGAGATGATGAAAGCGACCACGAGGGTCACCATGACCTGGAGGATCGTGCCGAGAGTGACACCGGACATGCCTGCCAAGTGCGTGGTCTCGGTGGATAGAAACGAGGTCAGTGCACCGGCGGTGTTGGTGTCTCTATCGAAGAAGGAGATGTCTTGTCGGAGCATGGTACGGAACGATCGGTCGCGCGAACGATGCACGAGCCGCTCAGAGCAGTACGCGAAGGCCACCCCAGATACGCCATGGGATATGAGTTGTGTAATGGCGAGCATAAAGTACATCCAGCTCCAGAAGTTGATGCTAGTACGCAGTTGGTCGTACTCGGAGGGAGGTAGAGAGAGGGCAGTGATCGATTTGGCGAAGAAGACAGACTGCACGGGATTTCCGGCGCCAGCGATGACGGACATGACGAGGCCCGTCAGCATTTGCCACCACTCCTGCTTGTTGAAGGAGGCAACAAGTCGCATAAGTTGCCAGAGCGTGTATTTGTGTGCGGTATCCGACGGCTTCCCTTCGAGCACTTTGCTAGACGCGGACTTGCCAGTCTTAGTACGGCCGAGCTCGAGATCTGCTGGGTCCGAGTCGAATGGCTGGTCCTTCTCGGTAGCCGGCGTCTTTGCCATCTTGTTGCCGTCGCGCTCATTGAAGAGCAAGATCTCCTCGTCTTCGTCACTGTCGTCCCGAGTCCTTTCGGTCTCCTGCGCGATACGCTGAGCTTCGACGAGGTTATAGTAAGCCCCTCGCTGCTCGAGAAGAGCGTCGTGTTTTCCTTGCTCGACAATGCGTCCTTGTGTCATCACGACAATGTTGTCCGCGTGTTTTATTGTGCTGAGTCGATGAGCGATCACGATGGTAGTCCGCCCTTGGGCAGCTTTGTCGAGCGCAGCTTGCACCACGCCTTCGCTCTTGGTATCGAGGGCGCTGGTAGCCTTGAAAGGGGTCAGCAGTGTTCACACACGAGATGCTTTTGTTCTTGGATTTACCTCGTCAAGCAGAAGGATCTTTGGGTCGCTGACGATGGCTCTTGCAATGGCAATACGCTAGGGACATATCAGCGGTGCTGCGAGATGTGGACACCAAAACTCGTGATTTACCTGTTTCTGCCCTCCACTCATCAAAAAGCCACGCTCTCCTACGTTCGTCTCGTAGCCTTCAGGTAGTTGCATAATGAAGTCGTGTGCATTCGCCATCTTCGCAGCCTGTTCGATCAACTCTGTGTTCTGCTCGCGCGACTTGCCCTCATGCTCTGTCCCAATCAAGCCGTGGGTGATATTGTCAAAGATGCTGGTAGCGAATAGTGTTGGCTCTTGCTGGACCAAGCTAACTTGTTGTCGTAGCCATCGGAGGTTCAGCCCTTGTACGTTCTGCCCATCGAGCAACACTTCGCCACCGACGGGATCGTAGAACCGCTCAACAAGCCCAACAATAGTGCTCTTGCCAGATCCTGAAGCTCCGACCAGCGCAGTAGTCTTGCCAGCAGATACCAGCAAATTGACGTTCTCCATTACGACAACTTCTGGGCGAGAGGGATAGATCATTCTGATGCTCCTCAATTCGACCGTGCCTTCGAGATACTTCAGTCTTTCGCCTTCATCGGAATCGGGATCCAGGGGCGACTTCCGGTCAATGGTCGAGTATATCTTCGCCGCTGCAGCAACCGCAGTGGTGAAAGCCTGAATGTTCGGAGCTACGTTGCCAAGCGCGAAGGCGCCGATCATGATGGTTAGCAAAATCGTGAGAACATCGGAAAGCGACATTTCTTTGGCCACCAGGTAGTGCGAGCCCTGCCAGAAAGCCAGTGCGTAGTTAAGCTGAGGAGATAGATGGGCATGGTTAGTCGATGTCTTATCAAGGAGTGGCGTCTCAGCAACGGGCGTCATGTCCATCAAACTTACATAGATGAAGCACATCAGGAAGCCAATCATAGATCCAAGAACCGCCTTCATCTTGAACGCTTGCTTCTCGGCCTCAGTAAGATGCACGTCGTACTCCTTGGCCAACTTGTCCTGGGTGCCGAAAGCCGTTGCGTTGCGGATAGAGCTGATGACTTCCTCGGCGACAGTCCCGCCAGACGCATATGCTGCAAGCGATTTCTTGTTGTACTTCGTGATGATGCCGCCAAGAGCTCCCATGGTTCCAACGATGGCGAAGATGGTCGAGGTGAGGATGAGCGCCAGCTTCCAGTATTTGATGTAGGCAATCACGTAGGCGGTGACGAAGGTCGCTACCGCGGTGAGGGTCAGGCCAACCTTCTCCGACTGTGTGCAGGAGGGTAAAAGTGTCAGCAATGTTTTAGAGAAGAGGGACGGTCTTACCCCTGGGTACTTACTATTCCATCTTGGACCAAATTCGTATCAGCCGTAATGCGAGTCGTGATCTCTCCAGCTCCAAGCTTATCAAAGTATCCAATGTTCTGCCGCAAGATCGAACCAAGATACTGCTCCCTAATCTTCGCCGATATATGCTCGCCCGTGTAGATGAAGCCAGCCGTAGCCACATAGATCGTGATGAACTCGGCAATGGCCAAATAAACGAAGTAGAGCACCAAATGCGCGATTGTGGCGTTGAACTCCGCATGTGTGATCGTGCCTTTGTAAAGGTAGCCTTGGAATACTCCAGCCAGGTTGCCGAAGACAATGGTCATGAGTGGCATGACCGCACCACCTACTATCGCACACAGCCCGCTCAATGCCATGATGAGCCAGTCGTTACGAGTCGCGTACCGGTACAGCATCATGTATGTGACCTTGACAGTCGGTATGTCGAGCTGCCTCCGTAGAACCTCGGCTTCGTGCTCTGGCAAGTGTGCGAACGGATAATTCTCCTCTTCATCCTTCTCTGGCTTCGGTGCCTTTGAGTCGAGCCGTGAGAGCGGTGGCGCGGGCTCTACAGGTAGCTGCATCGGGAATGGTGTCTGCCCCAAGGCCGCCTTCTCTTGATCCCCGAGAACGATGTCTCTACTCGATGCGCCATCGTTGCTCGAGCTCTCCTCCATCTGCTTCTCCACCACTTCTCGGTCTGCTGCTCCACTCATCGCGGTAGTGGTGTTGTTGTCTTGTGCCCGTCAGGCAGGAGATCCGAGGTGGCACGCAGCCACTATATGCGAGTGATATCTATGCCAAGTATGGTGAACTTCCTTCGATTGTTTCGACTAAGCGAAGGATTGTGGTAGTGGTGGTATATGATTCTTTCAAACGACACCAGATCCCACGGCCAAAACAGCTTATGAGCTTTTCACAGAACCGAAAAAGTCGTGTGATAGAATGGATACGAGAACGAAAGCACGAACTGTTGATGACACCGAGAAGCGAAAAGGGAAACAAACCTGCCGTCTTTTGACATTAACGTCGCCTGCGGGTATCTAGGCTTCCGAGATGCACAGCGGTGGCGTGTCGTCCAGTGCATAAGTGCCGCTTAAACGAGCTCTCGCGACGGACCTTACAACAACATGACCTCACCACTTGCTCGTCGGACGCCGGACGCAATGCGCACTGCTTACGGAGTACTTGGTGGGGAATGTGTAGAGTAGGATGAGTGAGTATTGGAAAGTAGGAGATTCTTGGGCCGAACCTTTCAGCCTTCGAGCAACTTTGAGTCTCTCCTGCTAGAACTATTGGCCGAAACCCTCGGGACAGCGTGTGGCCCGAAAAAGGCTAAGACTTTCTCCTTACGACCACGATGACTGGGCGGGCTCCGCAGGAGAGGGAGAGGGCAACCAAGACACACATATCAGCCGTAACACCCATAACCTCCGTACCCGTTCTGGTTCACTGTCATTACCATCATTTTACCACTCTGTGTTCGAACGGGAACGGTAGGACTTGTCGGACTTCGATCCCGCGGCGGACTTCATCACTTCCGTCGGATTGAGCATACGTACTACTGAGCAGCACAAGAGTCACTCGGACTGCTCGCCTCCGAACAGGAGGCTAAGCAGATGAGATCCATTTAGGGTTGTTCGGGTCTCAACGTGAGTGATCTAGATTAGTATACACAATATCGTACAACGAGCCCACACAGCCTCATATGCTCCGAACCTCCTCCCCCTTGACCGTCCGCTTATCCCACACCTTCACCGCATCAGCAAACATCTCCCGAGCCCGGATTTTACTCCTCAACCTCGCACAAAGCAGGAAAGCTCCGCTGAGCTTGCGATGCAGACTGTACGTCTCTTCCGGCGGGGGCGCCATCCGCTCTCTCAGCATGACGCCGATGTTCGCTCGTACTCGGTCCGTGATAGTCTGATCTTCGAAATCATACACCTCCGGCGCGGTCTGAACAAATGGCTCGGCCAGAGTCATGATAGAGTCCACGTGCGCTACCAACATTTCTTTGCTCTCGTGTCCGGTGAGGTAGCCGAGTTGGATGGAGAAGTCCTGGCATCCTTGACGGTCTCCCTTCGAAGCTGCGATGAGTAGGGAGACGTATGGCTCGACGAACTTGTCCGGGAAATCTCTGCTCGCTCCGAAGTCGAGCAGTTCCAGCTTCTGCGAGTCGCGGTTGTAGAGGAAGTTGGTCCAATTGGGGTCGGTCTGCATGAAGCGCCACTCCATCAGCTCCCGTAAACAAAGCCGCAAGATCTGTGTGCCGACCCAGTCGCGGTCGCTTTGGTTCAGGTCCGTCATTTTGGTGACGGTGGTGCCAGTCATGAACTCTGCAGTGAGCACACCTGGCCCCGACGCCTCTGTGTAGACGGTCGGTACTTTGAACGTGCTCTCTTCGCTCTTCAGTAGCTCGCCGAACTTCATGCAAGCTTTCGCCTCTCGCTCGTAGTCGCATTCCCAGCCCAGTTCGACGCGAGCGTTAGCGATGGTCTTGTCGAGGTAGAGACCTTTCGGTAGAAGTCTGCTCGCTGTGAGAAGCAATGCCAGGTTGTTCAAGTCCGAATCTATGCTGTTGCGGACACCGGGGTATTGCACTTTGACTGCAACTGCTTTGCCATTCGACGCCAATGTCGCCTTGTGCACTTGACCAATAGAGGCTGCGGCGAATGGCTTCTCTTCGAAGTGCGAGAAGATTTCTCGCCATTCGGAGCCAAGGTTGTCCACCAGAACTTTGTTGCGCTGCGATGGTGGCATGTAGTCAGCGTTATCCTGCACACGCTGTAATATCTTGTTGATCGTAGGTGGAAGGATCTTCGAATCTTGAAAGCTCATCATCTGTCCCAGCTTGAGTGCTGCACCACGCATTCGGCTCAGCTTCGCCACGAGTCGGTTTACGTTGCCTTCGCTCAACATAAGACTTCCCTCGCTGCTGCCACCCGTCATTCTGCGGAAGCTCTCGCCGACGGCACCGAATGCCATGCCGGTCGCAAGACCACCGTACTCCCATAATCGTCCAAAGCGTGAGGATGGCACGCGAGATTCGTGCATCTCGTAAGGCGATGATACACCTTGTTCAGCTTCGACAGGCATATTGGCTTCTTGGGCTATCGATTGTGCTAGGTTCTCCGTCTCGGCATCGTTCTCACCGACACTCGGTGATGGAGCTTCCGGGCTCGCGGTTAAAGGTGCGCTGGCTTGTTGATCTCGCTCCTGGCTCCATCGCTCCTGAGCAGCTACCATCTCAGGCAGTGGCTTCGGGGCCATCCTTTGTCTCTTAGCGTAAGGACTCTTGCCGTCCACCTCACCCTGCCCAAGCATGCGTGACACCCGCGGTGCGGAGAATAGGCCTTCGGTGTTGATACTGTCCGGTAGCTGATTGGTATCTGCGCTTTTCCCAGGTGCGTAGAACACGTCTTGGTTCAGCGACTGGTCTGGTACAGACTGCTGCGGTTCTTGCGCATCTTCGGCATGCCTGGGAATCTTCATGCGTGGAAGAGAGGACAATTCAGGCGACACAGCTTCAGGTCGCTCGCCATAGCTATCTTCACCAAGTGTACGATCTTGCGCCGGCTGCTCGGTTGCACTCATTGCTGGTATCTGTCGCTCTGCCTGCCTCTGCAACTCCCTCTTCCGAAGGGACGCCAGCGAGCCATCGTCTTCACCCATCCGCCCATCCGACGATACTGAGCTTCTGTTGGTGTTGACTGTCGCTGCCGTGTCCACACCTACACCAGTCCCAGTAACATCCGCATGCTTCATAGGTGTCTGATCGGGTACATGTCCATCTCGCCCTGGCTGTGCTGATGGACCACGCTGTTGCTCCTGCCATGATGGCCCCGGCTCCGTGAACCTCTTTGCAAGCTCGTACGCCGCGCCAGCCGTCACCGTGACCCTATCCGTCTGATGTTTGACCGCCTTCGCAAGGCCAGAAGTCTTGCTGATAACATCCCACTGCTGTCGTCGCAGCACAATGTGCTGCTTCGCGATCGATCGTCCAGCATTGAATAACCTCGCGCTGTCCAGTAGCCGCTTACCGGCCATGGAACATACAAATTATCGATCTACCTACCTTGAATATGCCATGGTTATCGTTGTCGACTCGATATCATGTAGTTAGAGGTCCTGCCGTCATCTGTTTTGGGTTGGTGCCTCAGGTTCCCAAAATTTCCCGCGACCTCACCTCGACCTTCACCTTCACTTCTTCTTACTCCAACTACCACCAAGCCAGGTCGGAGCCACGTTCAGTACATCACCATGGATTAACGCGCTGGAGTAAGAATGAATGTTCGTCCGAGATGAAGCGCATGGCTCTGCCGATGTATGCTTTGGCGGTCCCAGATTCCGCCATGGAGTCGGCTTGTCGCAAGACGTGCAGCCACGACACAGACGCCGGAGGCAGAATCAGCTCGATATGTAGACCTCTACTAGTCAATAACGAGAGTGGTTGAAGCACTTTTCCGGGAGTTGAATGTCTTGCTGGAACTGATGCACTGGCTGTTCGATCATGAGTGGGAGCATGCTTGCCGGCAGGGGATGTATGTAGCTCTGGCAAGCTAGCGAACCGGCCTGACTACGGTAGCAGTGTGCGTCAAGCCATGTGCTCTCCTACTGGAAAAGAGTGTGTGGTATTTGCCCACAACTGCTCGTTAGGAGATTATGGTAAGGATCGACTACGTCTTCCAAGGGAAACATCTCTTGACTCCCACAGTGCTCCTGCGAAATTATTAGCGATTTGTTGTTCTCTGCCTGCTCAGCATGGTACGGTAAGCCAGACTAGGGTCTCCGCCAGCCAAGCTCCGAGCAACTGCCCATTCACATGTGACATTGGGGTGAATGTCGAGAAGTGGCGCAGTCTTCCGACACTCTCACCACCCGGTCATTATAGGTGGGCGAACTTCACTACACTCTAAGCTTGGCCCCACGCACAACCTCACATATTTCTGACACCTTCCACGAAATCTCTTCTACACCTTCGACAAAACCTTTCCACGCACACCTTCTCAGAGCAGGACGTTCCAACACCAACGGTCACCACTCTGTATACGTCTTCCATCTCGTACACTCAGAGCTGTCACCAACGAACTGCCACCCACTGCAAGAAGCGCACATCAGTACCTACCAACGAAGTTTCACACCAAAAAGGTGATTTCTAGCACAGAACCTCCGCAAACACCACAGCGCTGACACGCTACCAGACACTGCCCTCACCATGAATCCTTCAGTCACTGCACCCGCTCCCAGCTCTTCTCCAAAGATGAGCGCCTTCACGTTGTGTGCTGCAATGGCCTTCATTGGCTTGTTCCACGCAGCTCCCTCCATCGTCACGATTCCTGGGCTCTTCCACTATCCCTATCTCACCCGTCTTTCCATCCTGCTCCAACTGGTACTCCTCGTCCTCAAAGTCACCAACACTGACATCGGCCACTTCATCGCAATCCCACGGAACAAGTACTCTCGGAAGTATGCACCGTTCAAAGATGCAGATGCCGCCCTTCAACACACCAACATGAAGCTCGCAGAAGCAGAGACTACCATTATCAAAAACCAAGAGGCGCACCGCGTGGAGAGTTTCAATGCCGAACTCCAACACATCACCCAGATGACAGAGTCTCGTCAAGCTGCAAATGATAAGATTCGAGCCCTCAACCAGACAGTCCAGCGACTAAACAAAGCCCTGGCACAGCGCAAGGAAGCCGATGCTGTCGTCCAGAGTGATCTCGAACGTGCGGTCGAATACTCAGAGGACACCGACGCTGCCCATCAGCAAACCAAGGCTGCGCTCGAAGCGGAGAAGCGTGCCCATGAAGCTCTCAAGCAAGACAAGGACACTCTCCAGCAGAGCTACGACACCCTCGAGAAGGCTTCAGAGGAGGAGATCAAGCAGCTAAAAGCTGCCAAGGACCAGCTTGATGGAAAGTTTCGCGCCTCGGACGGCGCAAATGTGACTCTCAGGCTTCGTAACGAGTGGCTCCGAAGAGAGGCCCGGATCCTCACCAAAAAGAACACAGCCGCGCAGTACAACTTCGACATCTGCTGAACTCTCCTTCAGCATGTCACTGGTCATGCATTCCAGGACTTCGTTGCCCGTCCAGGCATGACAAGCAAGCACGCGCCACCTGTGCTTGTCGACCTTGAGAAATTCGAGGCAGCGTACAAGCGAGTAGAGCAGCAGCAGATCGCAGAACCAAAGCAGAAATTGCAGACGGAATTGCAAGCAGTGGAAGTTGAGCACAAGAAAGAGCTAAAGCACGGAAAGGAAATGCTCGCTCTCGAGGTGAGGAAGCATTTTCACTGCGGCTTAGAAGAGGGCCGTCTCTCTGCTTCTGTTTCTCCTTCCTCTGACGCCACTCCTGCTCGTACCCGCACCACTCGCCGGTCTTCACCAACACCGAGGCTTCTGCACAATGCTGGGTTTGAGAGCTTCACGATGCTGAAGGACGCATTTCGTACTTATACAGGTAAGAAGGTCCTCCGTGCGGGTCCTTTCAGTTTGCATCTTCGATCGAAGGCCAAGCGTAGCTGTCAGTCGGGGCGCGGGCTCTTGACCGACGGCAGCAACGCCATGGCCCTTGACTGAGGTCGTGCTTCGACCTCAATCAGACCACAGCACCGGAGGCGCATCAGTCAAGCGCCATCATCACGACAGCAGCAACCTTCATCAGCCAGCATGACAGACACTCTCAATCGCCTTAATCACCCTCGCTACAGTCCGTCGCTCGCCGCTGTTCACGTCTCCAGATCAGCGCCACCTCAAAGTCAGCGCCAGCGCACAGTCACCAAGCACAGCATACAGCCTGACCGACCCCGACCAACTGCAGCCAACAGTATAAACACCGGCTCGCAAGTATCAGCGGCCACCAAACCGCCTGAATCTCAACAGACCGCTTTTCTCCTGTTTGAGGGAGAATGCAGCACGAGATGGCAGTTCGTCGTCGTGCATGAAAGCCTAGTGGATGGGTTTCGCACACCGAACTGATCAGCGCAGTAGGGCACGAAAAGGCTTGATGGCCAGCCCAGCAGCAGTCGCTACGCTGGTTTACGAGCCGAAGTAAGCCTACCGCGGCGCAACTTCTACGATGTCAGTGTCGCTACCTCGTTACTGGCGAGCGTACGCGCACTGCCCCGAGAAGTCTGCGTAGTCCCAAAATCCTTTTAACGAGGGTGCAGATGAAAGCAGCCGTCTATGTGCCAGTACGGCGGCTGTTTCCTGCATTTCTCTAGGTGAGGACTCTGAAGTTTGAGAACGATACTTGTGACTGCGACTGCGACCTGCAGAAAGCTTTCCGTAAAGCCCTCCTTTTGGTAAAGGAACGCCCCTGACGGAAGCTCGTGGTAAGCACCTCGTTTGGTAACGAGCGCCCCTGCCACCTGGTCGCAAGATGTTGATGGTCGGTGAGGAGGTAAGTCAGCTCAGAGTCCAGCTACCGCTAGGAGACATGCTAATGATTGAGTAGGTTGTTGCTGCGCCTGAAGGTGTGGATGCTTGCATTGATCGAGAGGTGGTGGTGATTGTGAATTACGCCTACAGCATGAGCGTTGGACAGCAAGCAGGGCGAACATGGTGACTGAGAGAAGTGTTGTTATGCATGCCTGATTGATTGATTGATTGTTGCTTTCTGCATGATGGCGTTGGATGGATGGCTACGGTGCCGTTGGCCAGATTGAGGCTGTTGCATTTGTTATGATACCTTGGGCGCGAGCATGCTACTTGTTACGGATTGGGGCATGCTGTTTTGTAAATGGACTGAGTACGACATACTTAGCACGAACTTGCTCTATGGTCAATACTGTGCATTCAACAGTGCCTCATCCGGAACCAAATGCGGCAGAATCTTGTCTTCCGTGTACCGCCAAAGAGTGCTTGTGGCCTGGTTCATCCACGTCGCTCCCGTATACCAAGTGTTCTTTTTTCCCTGCAATGCCATCAAGTCATTGTAGAAGCCATCACGAATGGCATCCATCGACACTGTGATCTCGAAGGGTGACCACTTGTGCAGCGCAACGATCTCCGGGTTCTGATCTGGTTCTGGGAAGCCAGCACCTTCTCGGACTCGTGCCAGCGTTGCCAGGATATCGTCTGCAACCTCGGCGTCAGACATGTTGTGAGGGCTGCTATAGTACGTGGCGTGAAGGCCGGGTACTGGCGAGGCTAGAAAAGTGTACGGTGCAGGCATAGCAGGAATGTTGAGTGATGCTGCTGGGTTCACGTTAGGTAATGTTGTGCCGACGGGTATGCCAGTGTGCTTGAGGATCGCGTTCCAGTAGTAGCTGTTGTTGAACTGCCTGAACATTGTACTCTCGTTCTCGTCGAAATCCAGGAACTGCGAAGTAGACTTGGGTGGTATTGTGACTAGAAGCTTTCGCGCTCTGATGTGTCTCGTGCCTTCTGGCGTGCTGACCTCAATCTCAACATGGTTGTGGTGTCGGGTGACTTGCGTAGGCTGACTCCCTAAGTACAGCTTCTCTCCCAATTCTGCTGCTGCGCGATCGTAAAGCAGCTGGTTGTTCTGAAGCGCATTGACGACGAAGCTGCCGGTCAACAGATCACGGATCTGCACTTGATCCTGGTACTTCATGACGTATAGTGTCGGCTGTGCTAGGATGTTTGCAGTGCCTTGGTCGTAGATGAACGCAATGTAGGCAAAAGCTTCAAGGCTATGCTTCTTCAGAAAGTCGCCAAAGGGCATCAGTAGGTCCTCGGGCACCGGACTTGGTAGGTTCCAGTCCTCGAATATGGACGAGTACTTGGCCTCTTGCTCCGCATAACCTAGCAGAGCTGCTGTGAGGTTGCCCATGTAAAGCTGCGACGGCGCGACTACTTCACCAGTCTCAAAGTTGATCATTGTCGTGTTGCCACCTGATAGAGGAGGTAGCCGTACTAGAGGAATCTCGAAGTGGCTGAAGAAGTTGTGGACAACTGATAGGTTCGAGAAGATCTGCACTCCGTAATCGTATGTCTGTCCAGTGCTTGGTTCGGTGTAGGTGGTGACAGGACCTGTACATTGTAGTTTAGCAAAAGACAAGCTTCTGAGGGAGATCCATTCATGAATACGTACCACCAAGTTTGCCCTCTTTCTCGATCAAGGTCACATCTACGCCCATCTGTTGTAGTCTTATGGCAGCATAAGTCCCGCTTGCACCACCTCCAATGATGCACACATCCTTCTCTATCCACTTCCGCGAGGTAGGGCGAGCGAAGGAGAGAGTGAAGCACAGGACTATCGCCAGCTTCGCCGCTACCATCTTTGCGAGTGGCAGACTTGGTCCTTGCTGCCGCCGATTTCTGAGACTTGGAATCTCGAGATGTCTGCTTCAAGGGCAAACCGCAGAGATCTGGTGCTTGCGCCTGGAGGTGGAGGAGAGAAGTGGAGAGTGATGAAGGAAAGAACAGAAGGCATAGAGAGAGGTGAGGTGAGGTCGTGAACGCAGTACAAGAAGAGCTACAGCAACGAACCATGACATCCAGATGCAGTAGTCTTGAGAAGCGACTGCTTCGCCATTGGGTCGCACTGGAAGGCATTGCGTAGCAATTCCATTCGATAGGACCTGGGATCCTTCGAATGCTCGTGTGCATCGCGGAACTGTCTTGCGCATGTGTAGCTGCATGCTTTACTCCACTCTACTATAGCATCAATACATCGTCTGAGCTGCGTAAGCTCTCAGCATCGGCATGGAATGGATCCCGCCAACGCCGCCGCCGACATTGAGACCTGAAGCACAGCTCGTAGTCCCCAGGCCCGGGAGAATGCAATGATCTCCAGCAGTTGAGGTCGTTCCATGGCTCTGGCGCGTGGCACAACATGCGCAGAGAACCACATGCTGTGCTGCTAGGTACCCTGCAGTAGTAGCAGCTCGTGCGTTGCCAGAAGCTATAGTGCGTGCAGATACCTGCAGATACTCCAGACTCGAGAAGGGAAAGTTCGATGGATAAGGGTGCGTTAGTGATGATGTCCTACGTGGCAAGCTGTGAGACGAAGCAAGTGTCGGGACAAGGTTTGGAGCAGAGCTTCAATGTGCCGTCTTGGCATAGCTTGCACATAGAGGCACAGCAGACTCTCATAGCTATACCTGAGCGAACAATCAATTAGATGTCTCGTGAAAAGCAAACTGGAGCAAGACGTGGCCACGGAGATGATGTTAGCTTGGAGAATATGGCTATCAAAACTTCGTTCCACGACTCTTCTCAGCTTGCGACCAAAAGCCTCATCACTACTTCAACACCGTCCCTACTTCACCCACATCCTCCTAACCTCAGTCCTCTGGCAACTCGGATTCTACCACCCACCCACGTCAGCATCCTTCTCCCTTCTCAATCCCCCCTCGCCGTGGGGCCTCGCATACATCAACTCACCTCCGGCGGGCTCTTCCCAGTAACCCAAGCCAGCGTATGGTACTCATAGCTGCTATACAACGTCGTACAAGTATACCACCTATACAACTTCTTTGGCTTCACCGCGTGCGGCGGGTTGACCATATCGTTGATATACGTCTTCATGTACATCAAACCGTGCTCATCGAACCCTACCTGCTGTCCCTCGTCCGAGGGCATGAAGAGTGGGATGGCGACGTTGGTGGCTACGTCGTGGGACAGGGACATAGGCTCCCAGACTGTGATCGTCAGCTTATATAAGAGTCATACATGGCTCGGGAGATCTGCAGCTGTACCTTTGAACTTATTCCCAACCAACTGATAACTCAGCAATCCCTCGTCGGGATTCTGCTTCGTGTTGTTCAAACGGTAGGTAGCAGCCTCAGCTTTCGTCTTAGGAATCTTCTGCCCGACGCAGAAACCTTCGATCGCGGCGCCCTCGTGGCAGGCGACGAAGGCTGTGTTGTTGATTGCGGCGAAGTGGGAGACGGCGACCAAGTAAAAGGGCCGAGATTGTTGCGCTGCTAGTGCTGATGAGGCCAGGGACAGGAGGGCCGCCGCCGAGGAGATAGTGAACTTCATGTTGGCAAGAACAACGCAGACAATGTGCGCTGATTCGTTGTACGCCGAGATGGTAATGGAGCTGAGTGGCTTTTGCATGTGCTTGAGGCTCCTCTCGGCGCGGTATGGAGGGGGTGACCATAACACCAAGCATTCCACAGGTTCGACGCGATGGTAATTGGCGGCCACGAATCTTCACTCCTCATGATCAACCTGGGGAGTTGAGGGTGGTATGGAATCTGTGCCTGCTGTAGGGTCATCGATAGATACGCTCAGCAATGCCTGTTTGGGCAAGCTCGCAAACTATGTCGCAGCCCCTACGACAGCCACATGCTCCCTCCTCAACTCCTCCTCCCCATTGAGCTCAAATGGAAAGCTCCACAACCGCTGCGTAATCGGAACCTTCTTCTTCGCCATTTTCCCGCCATCCTTGCTCGTCTTGCGCCCAATATGCTGGATCACGCTCGGCGTCAGCGCCCAGCGCAGCTCATCGTTCGCATCCGCATACTGCTCGATCAGCGAATCTCTCAACCCGATCCGCAGCTCCGCATCGTACCAGCGGAGCAAGTCTTCGGCTTTGTGGCGCGGGTAGGCGAGACCTTGGGCGCAGCAGCCGTAGTTGTTCATCACGTTGATGCCGGTGGGGAGGGGGTTCGTGGTTACGCGGCCGGTGGCGAAGAAGAGGATGAGGAGGAGGGGGGTGTAGATGCAGGAGATGGCTAGGATGGTTCGGTTGGTGAGATATTTCTGGCCGATGATGGTATATGTGCGCAAGCCGAAGAGGGAAGCTGCGACTAGGGCGATTGCGGCGACGGACCAGAAGATGTGGCTTGGGAGGTCTTCGCTGTTCCAGCCGAGGAATTCTTCGGTGTAGAAGAGTCGCATATATAGATCTACAGATCGGTCAGTAGGATGGCAAGAAGAAGATTGGTATTGTACATACAATCGCCAGTCTTTCCAGCAGCAGGCGACTTCTCTTCTGCCTGCTGCAGCCCGCTCATCGTCCGATGATACCAGCCGTCCATGGCCAAGACATCATCTTCGAAGAGGGCGATGTACGGAGCCCCAGTATCGTAGCATGCCCTCATGAGGTACATGTAGTCGAACAACATCTTCTCACTGACCAGCGCATTGTGTTCTTTCAAGTCTCTGAAGTGGTCCAACTTCTCCTGAGATAGATCGTATAGCAGGACATCATCCGCGAGATTTTCAAGCCACTTCTCCTGATACGCCGGATGTACGCTGGCATTCGTCTCTGCTATGAACACCACCAACTGTATTTGGTCCCTTTCGGCCTGGTTAAGCCCCTCAAGCAGCGATGCGACTGTCGTTCGTAGGTAGCGGGCATTATTGCGAGCTATTGAAGCTACACCAACACACAACGCTACATCGCTCTGACCAGAGGTTGTAGCCCGACGGAACGGAGTGTTCGCTGCCTCAGCTAAGTACTCGTAGGCCTGTCGTAACCGGACGTTGGAGTACTGAAAGTCGTAGGCGTGAGTTGGGTCGAAGAAGCCAGATCCGGGGTCTCGCCATGAGCTATGCCGTGCGATGAGTGTGAGCAAGAGGAAGAGTCCGGCGAAGAAGTAAATGGCCCAGGCAGTCGGCGAGCCCAGCCGGTTATTCATCTTTCATCGTTGCTGGCGCATGTTGCCATATGTCTCCTCGACAAGTGTGCATATGACAGGGGTCCGGTATAGGGTTCAATATAGAGTTCACCGGATACGCCGCGAGCCGCATGGTGGGGTGGAGTTCTGGGCAACGGCCAGATACACGTGGTTCGACTCCATCTGACTTTCAACGAGCACTCGAATCTTAGCGACGAATTCAATGCGCTGATGCTGCTCATCATGTGCCGCAGTAGAAAAAGACACAGCAGAACGAATGAAGTGTACCACCCAAAACGGATTTTGGGAACGTGCAAAAGCCTTCGGCAAGACGTCGCTCCGACCCGTCGTCAACCACGCACCAACGACATCACCACTACCGTCCAGCATCGCTCTACGGGCGTAGGTTTATCATGAAGTCTGCAACTGCGATCGTGCATCGCGCATATAAGTATATCCTGAGCGTTCCATACTCTACCAGCATGCGCTTCTCTTCAACCATGTCTCCAGCCGCCGTTACAGTCACCACTCTACCTTCTCGCCAACCCGACCTCAAAGCGGCGAAGGACCACCATGTCGGCAGCCCTCCAACGAGCTTCGTGAACCCCTGGCCATCGTATCGCAGTCTCGACCTAGGCGCGGCGTTCAAGACAAGATTTGGCACCCACCCGGAGAAGAACTTCGTACCCGTCCCAGAAGGACCCAATGGCACGCGTTCAGATCAGCTGGTCAAAGTCCGGAAGCCAGACTGGGGTATTGACAAGAAAGATCGACTACGATCAACTTGGATCGGACATGCATCTTTCCTCGTCGAGACTCCAGCCGCCGCCAATGCAGAGCGAGGAGTACGAGTTCTGTTCGACCCAGTCTTCGCCGAACGGACCAGTCCAGTTGGTTTCTTGGGACCGAAGAGATACACGCCTACGCCATGCTCAGTCACAGATCTCCCGGATGTGGATGTAGTCTGTATATCTCACAACCACTATGACCACCTCGACATCCAGACCGTACAGGAGCTTCACCGAATGCGAAAGGAGAACATCCACTTCTTCGTCCCTCTGAACGACAAAGCATGGTTCGTGCGCAATGTCTGCCCGGAGAACCAAGTCACCGAGCTCGACTGGTGGGACAGTAGCTCAGTCCAAATCCCGGACATTGCAACCGTCACATTAACATGCACCCCTTCTCAGCATGGCTCTTCCCGTACGGGCTGGGACCGCGACCGCAGTCTCTGGGCTTCCTGGACACTGGAGACTGATACTCACAAACTCTTCTTCGCAGGCGACACAGCCTACCAAGCCGTCTCCACCCCCTCCCCCTGCCCCATCTTCGAGCAAATCGGCGAAGTGTTCGGTGGTTTCGATCTAGCCATGCTGCCCATCGGTCTCTTCAAGCCGCAGTCGTTTATGGGCGGCGTACATGCTGCACCTGAGCAGTCGCATCTGATTCACAACGAGATCAAGTCGAAGTTAAGTATTGGGATGCACTACGGGACAGTGAGGGGTGGGATCTCGGGACAATTTGAGGATGTGACGGAACCGCCGAGACGGTGGCGGGAGGCGGCTGAGAAGGAGGGGATGTGGTGTGGAGGTGGGATTGAGGGTGGAGGGAAGCCGGTAGATGTGGGGAAGGAGGGGGTGGGGCTTTGTGATGTTGGGGAGACGGTGGCGGTTTGAGTATGACTTTGGGTCGGCTGCTACTGATCAAAATATGGATGCTCTTCCGCGCATGCCTGATGGAAGTGGTGCTCAGTAAATCCTGGTTCTGTCACGACTCGTCAGGTGAGCCAAGAGCGTTCATCTCCATCCAAACTCTGGCGGACCTGCATAGCTTCCTCCGCCTCGACCTCCACCTGGCCCGATGTTGCTCATCGGACCCATACCTGGACCTGCAATGCCTGGACCCGACATTCGAGGATCCGGCATACCACGGCCCATAGCCTGACGAGGATCACCCAACCCGCCTCCCATACCAGGTCGCGAATAATCACCACTTCCAGAGCTATAGCCCATACCATTGCTTGCCCTCCGATGAAGGTTCGGGTCCGTCATTTGCGGCGGCATCAAAGCATCCGGCATCCCACGCTGCCCCAGCCCACCCATTCCCGGCCCGCCTCTCCCCATTCGTGGATCACCACGGACACTCCGCTTCAACATCTTAACCTTCTCAAGGTGTGCCGCCAGCTCGGGGCTTCCTGCTGCGTAAATGGGATCCCATTGCCAGTGTCCAAAGTCTCTGCGCTGTTGGCCGGTCGGCGGCAACGCGGACTCGAACCAGGCTTCGAAGGGTCTTGGCCTGGTGGAACCGGTGTGCGAAGTCGCTGTTCATAGATCGCGGCCATTTGCTCGGGTGTGGGGCGTGTGAACTTGGGACCACCCCCTGAGCTGTGCTTGGAGTTTGAGGAGCCCATTTATGTGCGGACCGGTTGCGGTGGGCTTTTTGGGTGTGCGAGAATACTGTCAAGAAGGAGGCGGTTTCGTGGTGATGTCCAGCGGTTCTGGGGAGAGTATGCTGGCTGTAGTCGTGCAATGCAGGAGAGGCGCAGCTTATGTGCCTCTGAACAGCAAGTCGTGCAGCCGTGGTAAATATCCCGAGGCCAGAAATGAGGTCATATCACACCCCTGACCCACAGCACATGCGTCTAGTTGGTCCAGTGTACGGCAGAGAATAGGCGCATCTGACACATGTCGATAGCTTTTGACGTCTTTTCAAGGCTCAATCAATGCGATCCTATCGGCCTATGATCAGGGCTTTCAAGCTCATGCCTCTCTGCCTCAGGCGCTTCCGGCTTCATATTGTCACTGTCGCTCAGCTCAGCCAGTGGCTGCGTATCAGCCAACTCGTGCTGATGGCCCTCGCCCTCCGCCTCAACCAGTGGCTCCGACAAACGCTTCTCATACCTCTCCTGCTTCCCATACCCCTCCTGGTCGTCTGTCGGATCGTGCCACGCCTTATAGTTGTTCTTCCTTCGTCGTCGGAGCACGAGGTAGATGATGCCTGCGATAAGAGCCCCGACTACCACGCCGCCTACCACGCCTCCTACTATCGGGCCTATATTCGATGAAGGCCTTTTCTTGCTGTCGCCGCCGCTCGAAGAAGAGGATGTCCTGGCTGCTGATGTACCTTTCGACATCACCAAATCAGCCGTATTCTGTCTCTGAGACGTCCGAGTATACTCACCCTCACATCTGAACCACACTTCGATATTCGGACAGCTCCATTGCTTAGGATACTTCCCATACTGCGCAATAGCCTCTTTGACAGTGTCAGGCGTTACATAAGCCGCCGTATCGGCGTCGTAAGAATCCGCCCACTCCCCATTCGTGAGGTCGAACACTCCAATGCCCTGACTCCATGGATCAGGCGAGCCGCCAATATAGGCCGTCTCCGTATAATTCGGTCGGATCGTTACGCCGCCTACAACAACCATTTGGCTCTTACAGACAGATTACAGGAGTGCATGTAGCGGCCGGCCTGCTGAGGTGCGGCTAGCATCTTCCACTGGAAGGATGGAAGGGAGAGAACGTGAACGGCGCCGCTTGAGATGGTACTCGCTGCATCACCGAGGATACGGCCGCCGTACAGGAAGATCTGCGTATCCACGTCAGTAGTGGCGTTGGTAGAAAACAGTGTGGTGGGTGGTACCTCGTATGTCCCGTCGTCTCCTTCTACACCGACTACACATCCACATTCCCTTATTCCGGGTATGTCGCCAGAAGCTTGCTGGAGTGATGGTAGAAGGGTCAGCAAGCGTCTCGGGTCCGCGATCAAGGTGGCAATATCTCGAAGTGCAGCATAGTGCCTGAAGTTGGTCTGGGAGAACTCTTCTACCCATCTTTGACTTACCTGTGATTGCCACTCCTGGGTTATAGGGTCGTACATCGAGATCGACTGAAACGGCACCATTTGTTCGTCTTTGGTAGTGTAACCGCCGAACACCAGGAAGAGTCCCGCCGTGCCGAAAGTAGGCATAAAGTGAGCCATGCTATTGCTTGTGAAACCGTAGTAGCTGTAGCCTGTCGAAGACAGGTTGGACCATTCTTGCGACGAGCTGTTGAACATGACGAGACCTGGATAGAACGGCAGCGCCTTCACGATGTCTATGTTCCCTCGTGTCCGACAGCACGAGTCAGATCGACGGGGTGGAGGGATTCCTCTTCCTGTCTGAACACCTCGTGTGAATTCCAGGCTTACCTGGCACAAGCGACCAGTCAAGAACGTCATTGATATCAGTATACAGCTCCGTTGCAGCATTCTCTATCCCACCGAGCGCAAATCCAAGCCCGTTTCCGTATGCATAGGCTGCTTGAGATACCCTCGAGCGGACCGAGAAGTTTGATGACGGTGCGACAGGCGCTAGAGACCATAGACCGGAGTCACCCGAAGGCGAGAACTGCCAAACGGAGTTCGTAGGTACCTCATTGTTATACCATGTCGGAGGGGCTCCACTGATGCTGCCATCATAGGCGTAGAAGATGTCACCAGAAGCATCTAGCCACAAGGCACCAGTGTTCAGCACGGGTGCTGATTTCGCGATCTGGGTGAGGGTCAGGGAGCTGTTGGTCCAGGATGAGGAGAGGTCTATCGAGTAGGTGTAGTTGTCGGCTTGAGTGAGTAGGCCGCCGCGACTTTGGGGGTTGGTCGCTTGTAGCCCATTCCCTTCGCCGTTCCACATTGTTACCTCGCCCCCATCGACGTAGAGATAGTTGCCGGCGACGATGGCTGCGTGAGAAGGTCGGCGAGATGCCATCATTACGGATGCAGAACGCCTCACATTGATGGAATGCTTTGTGGTGAAACAGAGTTGATTCCCTTCGAGTGAGTAACGAACGTGGTTGAAGCTGCTCATCGCACTTCACGCTCCGTGCGATAAGAAGCGCCGACAGCCCAAAGAGTAACAGCCCCATCTACAACTATGATGAGTGTAAGGAGATGAACGAAACGAAGGGCGTCCCAGGCGTTGCAACAACCGAGCGAGTGAGGTCGGAGCCAAGGGCTGAGTTTGCATGCAACGAACGTCGAAGAAAAGTCCCGAGTGCTCAGCTACCAGTTTAGAAACAACAGATGTACCTACGACTTCTCAGCTGTGGTTGATACGGAAAGAAAACTGTTCGAAGTGCTTCCTACATGGGTTTAGCAGCATCGCTCGGGCTGATGGGAAAAGATACGCACCGAACGTGGTGCAAAATTAGTGGACGGGACGGCGGACGACAGAGGTCAATTCCCGGATATGAAGTAGCACATGCCTTGACTGGTTCGGTGTGATTCAAGCTACGTCCGTACCTGTCGGCGAAGAAGCTTGTCAGTGTATATTTGGAGGCCGTAAAGAAAGCTTGTCGGTGCACGTTTGGGGGGCAATGCTCCAAGGCATGTAATTCGATGCTTAGCGAGCGGACAGTGGTCGGGTATGCAATGGCGCACCCGGCACCTGAATCGTCTTTGGGTTCGTTAAAACGCAACATTGCGACAAGTAGTGATTTTGCACTCCAAACTGCGTCTTGCAAGCGAGCCGACCGAAGGGAGGGCAGTGAGTGAGTGTTCGGAAGGTCCCGTACGCGATACCCGAGTGCAGGAGGCATATACTCCTCGGAAAGGAAGCAAAAGTTGGTAAAGCGGCGGAGGTGCAGCATAGCGACCGCGACCATGAGGGAGTAATTAGTAAGGGCTCGCTCACCCGCGTATATCGGTCCCTAAGCACTTCCGTATATTGGTTCTTAAGACAGCGGGACATCGATTGGATCCAGGCTCCATTCTCATCGGCTGCGAATTCGGCCGCGTTGACTTTGGATTGTCTTGAAGTGACGATATTAGATCGCTTGTGCGCTCCAGCAGCGACGTGGAAAGATGCGAATCAGTCGTCGACATTCTTACCGGCCGCCGCTCCAACATCCTGCTGTGCGATCTGTTCCAACGACTTCCCTTGCGTCTCCAGCAGTCCGAACCAACTGTATGCCGCAATGACAACATCGAAGATGCCCCAGAGCAAGAATGTGCCCCAGCCGAGATGCTTGATCATGTACGGCGTGGTGAGAGAAAAAACAAAGTTAAAGAGCCACTGGCTTGCCACCCCAGCAGCAACACCAGCCTCTCGCGTCCGGGTGGGGAAGATCTGAGGTGCTGTCAGTGCTGCTGTAGACACGGCGAGAGATCATGGACATGTAACTTACTTCCGATACGTAAGGCCAGGGCAGCGGACCCCAAGACCTACAGACAGAAGGGCATAATAGTTAGCGAACGTCTAAGACAAGGTAGAGTTTTGTCCATCCGATTTGTACCAGTTGTATCCAATGACGAAAAGGTAGATGAGGGCCACGGTCGCGATACCAGAGCTAGTCACGCCTTCATCCGGGTTGGCGGGGTGCGTCTTCACAACAACAGCAGTGCTGATCTGGCACGCGGCCATGAACAGAGCACCGCCAGTCAGGATGGCCTTCCGAGCGACGTTGTCCGCAACGAAGACGACAAAAAGCAGACATGCGAGAAACTTGACCGCGCCAAAGATCGCGGTCAGAAGCAAGTCAGAATTGCCTTTGTCGCCGACGAGAAGCTTGAAGTATTGCGGCGCGAAGTAGGCGAACGCCGTCGCACCAGTAGCTTGTTGAGCTGTGAAGACGGCTATCGCAGTGATTGTACGGCTCGCGTTGTCTTTTTGGAGCATCTCTGTGGCAGGAAAGGTTGTTAGTCAAACACGAGTAGAGTGAAGCGCAGGGCGGCGGGACCTTTGAGCAGGAAACCTTCCCTGGCATGAGCCGCGAGCTCTACGCCCGTACGAATCTCTTCCATCTCCCAGACCACGTCTTGGTCGTCACTCGCACGGATCCACTTCAAGCTCTCCCATGCTTCTTCATAGCGGCCTTTCTGCGTCAGCCAGCGAACACTTTCTTTCAGTGTTAGTGTTCCAATGCCGAGCAGAGCCGCAAAGAATATCTGCAGGCCAACAGGAATCTGCCACTGTGCAGAGCTAGTGTCTGCGATGCCCTTGGCTACTGCGTAATCGATCCTGTGAAGTTGTGTTACCATATGTCGTCTCAACACAGCATCTCGAGCTTACCAGTAGCTAGTGAAGATCCCCAACGTGAACATCAGCTGATAGAAGGATCCGACCTGGCCTCTGATCTCCTTTGGTGTCATCTCTGAGGAAAACATCGGAACAACGACCGATGAGCCCCCGAGTCCTAATCCAGCTACGACACGGCCGACGAAGAAAGCGGAAGTGCTGTGCGTATTGATAGTCTGGATGATGGCACCAAGGATGAATATGAGTGAGCAAATCACGATGGCCTTTTTGCGACCAAGCTCATGCGTGATCGGCCAGATAGCGAAGCAGGCCACAAATGCTCCGAGCTGTTGAAGGCCGACTGCCAGGGAGGAGACGTAGGTTGCTTCGTTCTTGCCGTAGCGGAAGTCGTGTTCGTAGGAGGCGAGCGTGAGGACGCCACCGATGATTCCAGAATCGTAGCCAAACAGGAAACCACCCATACAGACCACGATCCCAAGCCAGTAGGCTCGTAGTCTCCTCTTTGAAGTCATCTTAGAAGTTCTTGGAGGGTTCTTTTGACGAAGAGCCCGTTCGCCTAGAAGTGGTTGGTCTGGTGAGGATGTGCTGTCGCTGTCGTCGCCTCCCTCGCCGATTGTAGCTCGTTCGTTCTGCATGATGGACGCACACGGAGGTTGCACTGTGGGAAGCATGAACAGTCCCAACTGAACGGTAGGTTGCGGCTTACTCCGAGTACTCAGGAAGCACGATGTAGAAAGAAACGGCCAGCAAAGTGTACAGTCCCTCCGCCTCCATCCTCTCGACCCCGCTTCCGCACCTGATCACGTACTGTATGGGCGATGAGTGTTGCTGAAGAAGATGGAGTGACTGTAGATGTTGTTAAAGTCTATACCACGAATTGCCTGAGGCTGAAACAGCTCGTTTCAAGGCACGAGCCAATGGCAGCGCACTTGTAAATTGTTCTGGTTTCAAGAGTCATATCCAGACGATTGCTCATAATTCCCAGCGATATACAGACTGGAAATTCGTTGTTCGACTGCACTACAACTGGATCTTAAAGTACGGCGACTTACCAACTTCTCGGACCTGAAGGCGCAGGTAAACAACGCCGATATCAACCACTACTCCAGAAGTCAAGCATATCCACACCAGCAGAATGCTCGACTTGAACGACTTCGTCAAGGAGCGCGATGGCGACCCAGCAAAGATCAAGGAATCTCAACGCCGGCGCCATGATCCCGAAGAAACAGTGGACGAAATCATCGCCATGTTCGAGGACCACAAGAATGCCCAATACGAGGCAGGAACCACAATGGGTGCGGAGATCAACAAGGTGAAGAAGGCGATGGGCGAGAACAAGAAGAAGAAAGGCGATCCCGAGGAGTTCAAGACACTCATGGCGGAGAAGGAGAAATTAGAGAAGGACAAGAAGAACCTCGAGGACGTTGCGGAGCAGAAGTTGAAGGCGTTGACGAAGAAGGCGAAGAGCATCGGCAACTACGTCCACGAGTCGGTGCCGCTGTCAGACGACGAGGCGAACAATGCGGTGATACGGGACTGGGCGCCGGAGGGCACCAAGGTCGAGAAGAAGGACTGTCTGTCGCATCATGAAGTGCTCACGCGACTGGGAGGCTACGATCCGGAACGAGGAGTGAAGATTGTTGGGCACAGAGGGTATTGCTTGACGGGGTACGGCTTGTTTCTGAATCTGGCGCTCGTCAACTACGGACTCGAATTTCTGTTCAACAAGGGCTACACACCTAACCAACCGCCCTTCTTCATGCTCCGGGAGGCGATGGCCAAGACAGCACAACTGGAGCAGTTCGACGAGGAGCTGTACAAAGTCACTGAAAAGGAGAACGACCCAGCAACAGACAAGTACCTCATCGCCACCTCAGAACAACCGATCTCAGCTCTCCACGAAGGCGAATGGTTAACCAACACAGATCTACCCATCAAATACGCCGGCTACAGCACATGTTTCCGGAAAGAAGCTGGTTCGCACGGGAAGGATGCTTGGGGCATCTTCCGCGTGCATCAATTCGAGAAGATCGAGCAGTTCATCTTCTGCAAGCCAGAGGACAGCTGGACGCACTTCGAAGAGATGATCGACACCTCAGAAGAGTTCTACAAGAGCTTAGACCTCCCGTACCGAGTGGTGGCGATCGTCTCTGGAGCACTCAACAACGCAGCGGCCAAGAAATACGACCTGGAAGCTTGGTTCCCGTTCCAAGGGGAGTACAAGGAGCTTGTCTCGTGCTCGAATTGTACAGACTACCAGACCCGCGAGCTTGAGATCAGGTGAGCTAGAGTCTCCATCTACCCATCCATCTTTCAACGCCCATACTGACAGCATTGTTCAGATACGGACAAAAAAAGCAAACCGACCCCTCGTTCCGCAAAACCTACTGCCATGCTCTCAACAGCACCCTCTGCGCCACCGAGCGCGCCCTCTGCTGCGTCCTCGAAAACTACCAGCGCGAAGACGGCATCGTAGTCCCGCCAGTCCTACGGAAATACATCCCCGGCCAACCTGAATTCTTACCATACGTCAAGGAGCTGCCTAAGGATTCAACGAGCTTAAAGGCGAAGGGGAAGGCCGAGGGTAAAGGCGCGAGTGCACCGGCGGCAAAGGTGCCTGGGGAGGGCGAGGTGGTGGAGCGGCCGAAGCATAAGGCTGAGGAGCAGTTGTCGTAGCAAGTGGTTGTGGCAGCGTTCTCGAAGATAGCAACGAGGTCATGATGGCTATGATGTGGATGGATAATCACGAACGCATTTGAGAGAACGATTCGTGTGAGCTATCTGAGTCAGGCCGCCCTAGGCAGCCGAATGACGCTACAAAACATATCGTATGGGCTGATGTGCCCTCTCTCCGAGCTAGAATTTTTCCCTGTGCTGACATCGAGCGCTCTGCAATTTTCCTTCTCTTGTTCGAATTTGAGAGACGCAGCAGACTGACCCACCCGCAGGCGCCATTCCGAGTGACGCTGCCAAAATTGCGTGTGGTCCGCTGCGCGCGCTCTCCGCGCTCCAATTCTTTTCGATGCTTAGGTAGAGCGCTTTGCAATTTTTCTGAAGTTGTTGTGGTTTTCGAGAGGTCAGCTAGAAGCTGTCCACTCCGTAGTCCTGCGCTTGATACCCGAAACCGAAGTTGAGCTCTTCCAGGGCATTCTCGCCGTTGATGGTAAGGTTGGGCAGCATGGGGTCGTTGGACTGCGCGTTGTGCTGCGAGTTGTTGACGAGAGTGGTGGCCTGGCTGTCGAAGCTGGAGTTCCCGCTGGTGAGGGCCGGGAGGTCGTAGTTGATGTCGTCGTAGGCTGGGAGGTTGTTTGGGTTGGAAAACTGGCGTGGGATGTTGTTTGGAGCTGAGACGCTGGTGTTGCGGACGTAGCCGGTGTTCATGAAGTCTGCCATGGTGTTTGGAGTGGTGTTGGACTGACCGGTGCCGAAGCTGTTGTTGTTGGCTGGCATGGGGTTGATAAATGTATTGTTTGGGGTGTTGGCGTGCCCGTTCCCGAAGCCGCCGTAGCCTCCCATGGTCTGGTGGAGGTTGTTGGTGGTGTTGAGGTTGCCGATGGAAGGTGGAGACGAGGTGTACGCAGGCGGAGGGTCGGCCATGGGGCCTGGGTGGTTGTTGAGGCCGGTAGGGTGGAAGTAACCGTAGGATGGCACGCCGGTGATCATGCTCGAGGACTGGCTCGGGTTGGTCAACTGCATTGCTGCTCCGTTGTTACCAACGTTGCCGTTGTAGGCATCGTTGCCATAGGCCGTATTCCCGATGGTGCCGCCGTAGGTGTTGTTCTGGACGATGGTGCCACGCGGTAATCCGGCGATGTTGGTACCATCATACAACGGATCGAACGTATAGCTTGGCGTAGAGCGCGTGGAGAACGCTGGATGAGCCGTCAAATTGGGCATGGTGGAAGCGAAGGTCGTTGGAGTGCTCATCGCAAGCATGACCAGGCTGTTCTGATTGTACTCCGGGGTCTCTCCCACACCTGGCGCGGTTAGCTTTGTGAAAAGAAGAAGGACGGGTGAATAGCTTACCGGAGTCGTACTTGTTGACCGTCTCGTCATCCTCCTCGCCATGCTCTTCCTCGTCTCCATTGTCAGCGGTCTCGAGCGTGGCACCGCCCTCATCTTCAGACTCACCCGGCTCTTGGTAGTTGATTGTGGCTTTCGAACGACGAGAGGTCTTCTGAGCAGCGACGCCAACGGTCTTCTTCTTCTTGGTTGGCGAGCCGGTGCTGGAACCACGGGAGGCCGAGCGAGCGACCTGCTTGCGCGGACGTCCCCTCTTGCCGCTTGACTTCGACGGGGTCACAACGGGCTCTGCGGTAGCGTTCGAATGGATCACACCTTCGAGAACCCTCTTAACGCGAGCAGACGTACCCTTCGGCGTGTAAGGCTTATCGGACTTCTTGGGAGTGGCGGCCGCATCTCCGGACGCAGAAACCTTCTTCGGCGTGCTATCGAGCGCTCCAGCCTTCTTCGTATTCTTCTTCACCGTCGAGAACGGAAAGTGAAGCAGGTTGGCGTTCTTGCCCGGCATGGCGGTAGGGTCCTTGCCATCGTAAACAGTCTTAGCCTTGGCAGCAAGGGCTGCGGATCCTTTGTCGACGCGGACTGGCACCTGGAAGCCGTGCTCGACACGCGTATTGTAGACCTTAGTCATGTGCTGCTTCACTGCTTCGACAGTCAGGCCAGGGCGCACCTGCGCCGCGATGACGTCCCAGGGGATGGCCATGCCACGCTTGGCGCAGACGCTCTCGACCGTGAGCAACAGGAGCTGGTCCTTGTCGGCTGCAACAAGGAGGGTTAGCGATTGTTGGTAACTAGGAGAACGGGCGGATCGGTCAAGGTGGTGGGCAGCGCGCAGATAGCGGCGGAGCGGGCAGGAGATGGGTGACTTACCATCCCAGCGCATCAATTGACGCCCGGTCACGGTCTTGCGCTTCTTCTTTCCACCGCTGTTGGTAGTCTCCTCGTCATCTTCGAAGTCCTCGTCGTCATCATCATCGCCGTCGTTGAGGTTCTGGGTCGGGTCGTCGTTCTCGTTGTAGGTCTTCTCCGCCACAAGAAGAAGCGGTCAGCAAACATCTCAGGTGTCTTAAAGGGGCTTTGTGTGTGGGAGAACTCACGTCGTCGTTGTCGCCGTGGAACGAGCCATCGTCGACCGGTGCTGGGCCTGCTCGTAAAGACATGATGTGCTGCTGTTGTTGCTGTGCTGGATGTGTTTGTTTTTCTGGACGCTCAGTCTGCCTTGTTGAATGGCAGTGTCACGTCTCTAAGGTGTGAACGGTTGATGTGCTTCCTCTGCCGTGTCTGCCGCCGCCTGCTGCCTCCGACCACACACGAGAAATTCCTACCTGCAGAACTGCAGAAGGAAAGGGGATTTGGTACCAACCTGAATGCAAGCGATGCGAGTGCAAAGCAATGGCTTTCGCCAGCGGACGCGGTAGTTAAGCGAAACGATCAATGCTTTTCGGAGCTTGTTGCAGTGTCTTGCTGCTGAGAATGAGAAGGTTGGAGGTTGTTGACGCGAGAGAAGTCAATCAGCGAAGCGGAGCTCGGACCTTGTTTTGGTCACGTTGCTACTCTATCAGAAGACACGCTAGTGCTGCAGGTGGACTCCGAAAGAGGCAGTCACTGAATGGAGGCAGCAGGTTGGTGACGTAACGGCGAGGATAGTCCGAAAGGAGCAGTGGTGATCACATGCAGTGGCGGCGTCGGCAGACTTAGAGGACGAAGGGGGCAGAAAAGACGGGGGAAGAAAAGCGACCTGTCATGAAGACGCCCTGAGACGCTGTGCAGACGCTGTCGTTACCAGTTCGTTGAGACACCTACCATTGCAATGCCAGTCATGGACACCAGAACCTGGCAATCCTCCCGCTGTGTGGTCATGCCAGGTAGCAGCACCAACGTCGCGATCGAATCTCGTAGCCACAAGTCTGTCCAGGAGAACAAGCATCCACGGCACTCGCAACGTTCTTAAGCCTCATCGTTCTCCACCTCCTGCTTGATACCCATGCCTTCACCTTCGCCTTCATCTTCCTCGATATCCTCCGCAGCCGCGCCCTTCTTAGCCCCCTTGGCTTTCCCTTTGCCACCCTTCCCCTTCTTCGTTGGGGACTCTCCTTCGGCAGCAGCAGCACCGCGCTTGCGAGAAGCGGCCTTCGTCTTAGGCGTGCCGTCACCCTCATCATCGTCCCTAGAGAAGAACTAGGTCAGCAGTGATACTTCTTGAACATAAGCAATAGCACGTACACTGCACCTGCACCTGCACCAGCTTTGATCTGTGCTTTGATGTTTTGGAGACGTCTCGAGACCGCCTTCGCCATGCAGGGTTGGTCGTCGGTGTTCAGCTTCTCGGCTACGGCCTTGGTGTTGATTGAGATCTCGTGGACTTCGAGAATGGCCGGGAACAATTTGCGGTCCATCGTGGCTACACACGTTAGCTCTGTCTGCGAGAATGGGCAAATTGCACATCGTACCATCCCAGCTGATCGGCATCTTGGTAAGGTGTGGTTTGGGGAGTGTTATGTGGGCTGTTGAGGTTGTGTGGAGTGTTGAGGTTGCAGTGCTGGATGTTTTCGATCTCCAGGGATGAGGTGAGGTTCCAAACTTAGATCACGCTGGTGAGCTTATATGCAATGCGAAGCAGAGTGAGAAGTTGCTCTGTTGACCCTTGTTTCACTTCCCAGTCTGAGATGAGCAGGTAACATGGCAGCACATGAGCAAACATACTTACCTTGCTGTACGGCTGCGACGTGCGGTACAGTGGTACCAGTATGGAGATCTTGTACATTCTCGGACAGTCATATTAGGTATTGAAGCATAGAAGGATAAGTTCTTCTCAACAGTCTTCCCATTTGACACTTCTGACAGCAGCTCCTGGCGGGTATGGCTTCATGGCCGGCGTATGGCGCACTCTATCACGTCAGATATCATCTGCACCATATTGCGAGCTGTACGCAGTATAACTCAATGGAAGAACTGGATGTTTTGATGATAGGTATTCAGTTGCATGTGTGATAGAACCTGGAAGTGAAGTCGAGTGGGTCTGAGCTTTCGCCCCTGAAGGTCTTGCCGAGCCGTCACTTCACTTCACTTCTACTCCGTAAAAGACCACTATTCCATCTCCCGTATCGTACGCTGCCGCTGCCCAACTCTCCGCCGCAAAGACGACAGCATCTGTCGACCACTCAAGAGTCCTGCATTTCATCAGTCTCTCCGCGGTGGAGCGCTGCCAACAGGTACTTACGCTCTCCTCTTTCTCCTCCTTCACGAGACTCTCCTTGACGGGAGTGTCCATGACCTCCTCATCGTCCCCATCAAGCTTCCTCTTCTTCGATGTGCTCTTCGGAGTCCCCTTCTTCGCCGGGGTAGCATCTTTCTTATCCGGTGACTTCCCCTCGTCTCCGCCAGCTTGGTCGACGGTGCCGAACTTGTCCTTCATGCGCTTGAATTTGATGGCACTGTGTTCAACGTCAGCGGAGTAGCACATCGGACAATATCTTCGAGAACGTACGCAGCACCGTTCGATATGATACCGCACTGATCAGCCACCTTCTGCCAGTCCACCTGGTTAAGTGTCAGTAGCGCGATATTTCCCAGCTCGCGATCAACTCACAGTGCCGCCGTTGGAGTTGTCGATGCAGCTACGGAGGTTTAGCAGCGTCTCGCACATGAAAGGGGTTTCCCTGCCACTGTAACCCGTCATGCTTACCCGAAGAGGAACTGCTCATTGGAAATCGATGCCACGGCTGATGATGATGTTGTTTTGGATGTGGAGTGGTGCAATGTTCAAGGTCGGTTGTGGTTTGGGAAGGTTGTCAGTTGGCAAAGGAAGTCTCCAAGATCACGAAAGAAGCTGGTGAGCTTATGTAAGTTCACTCGGGTCTCAACGTCACTTCACTTGAACGAGAACAAGCTCTGAGGGTCTCACATCAAAGAGAAGAGGTATGGCATGATTGATGCTCTTGTGATCTTTCGTAATTTCTAGGTACGGGTCTCTGGCTTAGGTTGCAAGGAGCTGCTTTCGCTCAATCGCCGCAGCAAAGTCACATTTCCCGCTTCTCCCATTGTAGTCACAGCCTTATGCCCGTGTGCTCGCGCCAATACCGAGATCAGCCTTGCTCTGAACGCTGAGAAGGACGGTACTGAGCAATTCATGCCTCCTCAACTTCCTCCTTGACCGCAGGCTCCTCGACCGCAGGCTCCTCTTCGTCAGCCTTCGCAGTCTTTGGCTTACGTGTACGCTTCTTCGGGGTCTTGACCGGAGTCACGACTTCCTCATCGTCACCGCCATCACCGTCGCCCTCTTCTCCTTCCTTGCTCTTGGCGGCCTTCTTCGGCGTGCGCTTCTTGACGACGCCGGTCGGAGCATCCACACTCAGCTTCTTGCGCTTAATTGTATTCCATCGCGCTCTAACGATGGCAGCGTCCTTATACCCCATCTGCGCGGCGATGGCGTCTGCGTTGAACTATCTCGAGGTTAGTCGGGAATTGGAAGGATAACAGCAGGCAAAATAGCGCTACACACCTGGATGTCACTCGTGAGATTGGCCATCACGGCAAGGACGAACTTGCTTTCGGCGGCAGTGAGCTCGATGCCCTTTGACTCGGAGGTCTGCTCGGTCTCGGTTGGCTCAGACATCTCGAAGTTGTGGTCGTTAACGTGAGTGGGTGTTCTGTGATGAGAGTTCGTTGCTGGTGCAGCGGTGGGAGAGGAAGGAAATGACAGCTTGATATGCAGCTCAGAAGTGAACTTTCGAAGCACAGGCCGCGTGACATTGTAGGTTCCATGCCATTCGCCATTCTTCTTATCACTATTGTTCGTGCATGGAGGTCACGAGACCCAAGGAGCAGAATCATGTGGAACAGCCATTCAAGTATCATTGATCAGCTAGGTACCTGAAGAGGCCACGTACTCGGAGTCGATCATCGTGGGTAGATAGATCCCGCAGCTCTCGCTCGATGCAACAATCTCACACCCCGCCGGCTTCAATAACACCCTCTTTCTCCAATCGAGCAACCACCATTCAGCACCACATTCGGCTACTCAGCATCACTCGCCTCTGCCTTGACAGGAGAGACATCCTCATCCACCTCCGTCGTCTGCTACGCAGCCTGCTCCGCCGCAGCCTTTTTTGGCCTCCCACGCCCCTTCTTAGCCTTCGGCGTCTCCTCCGCATCGTGCCCATCCCCATCACCAGTCGCCTTGCGCTTCCTGCCGCCGGTAGTCTTGACCGGAGTGGCAGTGGCTGAAGTACCGATCTTTCCCCCGGCCTTCTCAATCTTGGTCATGATGTTCTTGGTAGACACCTTCATGCTCTCAGCACTGGCGCTCCCGAACTCGTCAGCGGCCTTCTTCCAGTCGATCTGGGTCATTGTCAGCCATGGAATTGAAGCGCAGCCATGAGATACCCTACAGTATTGGGCTGGCAATTCAAGAACAGCGCCACGAAGCGGTTCTTGTCGCCTTCAGTGAGGGTAGCCTTGACAATTTCGAAGTCATAGGCGACGTTGGCCATCTTGAGTTCTGCTGTGGGTTGGTTGGTGTTCTCGAGGCTGGGAAGTGGTATTGTGCTGCTGTAAACAATGTTGTGGATGGGTGTTGAGAGAAGATGTCGAAAGAAGTTGTGGAAAGAAGATGTCAAGTCGGAGAGGGTGATGATGTCGATCAGGCTATTGAGCCATGTGACCTTCTGTAAAGTTTATTCTGTCCATGAAACAAGTGAACATTTCGAAGTGAAGGACCTTTGTGTGGTGACCCATACTAATTTGCCTCACCTGCGAATAAGGGTTTGTTCCTTGAACAGCCTACCTAGAACTAGATCATTTATCTAGGCATCAGCGTCTCTTGTAACACGAACTCCCCGTCCCGGATGTCTTTCCGGTATAATTCGTCGTTGCATTGTGGTTGAGGTCTATCCATCGCTCGAGCAACGCCTGGTGTAACCGTGGCTGAACAGGGGTGTCTCCGAACCATATCCATCCTTTTCAACAGTCTGAGAACAGTCGGAGTATCATCTTCGTCTTTCCGAGATCAATCTTGACATTGTCCATCTATGTGACCATCTCAAAAGGCCAGCAGCCGCAGCGCCAGACAGGAGATGCTATGCAACCGCCCCATCCCATGCACTTCATGCTGCCTTCTGTTCCCATGCAAAATCAGCGTAACGCCCTGCACAAGAGTCCCATATTTACAACACACAAGTAGCCTATACGCACACAATGCAGACATGTCCCACGTTCAGCCCCCCTGTCCCTCCATCACCGTCACTCGGTTCGATGCCGACCTTCGTTGATACATCTCATGCTTCCCGAGGTTGTCCTGTCGGCGGCGAGAGCCGCACAGTCCAAGAACATCCGTTGGTTTTAGCAGTCTTTTCCCCATGAGCAGTCATCATCGTGCAAACACCTTAACAACCCCATCACCACCCGCGCTAACCACCAACCGCCCATCTTGACTCCACGCAACATCACACACACCTTCGCCACGCATCGCGCGATGAGACACGATATCCTGCGTGCAGATGCGCTTCTCAAGGGACCAGAACCTGATACTCGCATCGTGGCCGGCAGAGACAGCTTCCCGTCCGTCCTTGGAGAGTGACAGCGCCGAGATGGCCGAAGGGTGGGCGAGCATGGTGTAGGTGGCTTGACCTGTCTTGATATCAGTACATGTATTCATAGACGATTCGGGGTGGGCGAGGGGTGATATGCTCACCGCTGTTGGCATCAAAGAAGCGCACGAAGCGATCTTCATGCCCACTGATCACCACACCTTCTACACCTTCTCGACTACCGGTAGCTCCAGCCCCGACCTCCTCAGCCTCTATACCGCGCGAAGCATCGATCGCAGGACCCGAGCCTTCCATTCCTAGACTCGTGGCCACGACGGTATTGATGCTTGTGTTGATGGTCCCGTCATAAGTCTCAAAACTCTGCATCTCGCTCAACATCTCTCCCGTCCTTGTGTCAAAGATGAAGACCGATGAATCGGTGTAGCTAACCACGAAAGTATCACCGGACGAAGACAGCGGACAGATCGAAGTCGGAGCGCCTGTGGTGTCTCGCGTGCCAGACGGTTTCTCGATCGAGTGTACGAGCGTGTAGCTGAAGGGCGTAACGCTGGCGACACTTGGCTGTGGACTTGATGGGAAGTTGCTGCCGCTGGTCACGCTATGCCTGCGGCTGCCACCCACGCCTCTTCGGCTGCCAGTTGATGGTGAAGATGTCTGTGGCGGCGCGCTGACAGCCCATACTTTGACTGTGCCGTCTGCAGAGCCAGATACCAGCAGTAGTCGGTCCGGGCCACCGTAGTTGCTGCCCTCAGGGCCGAAGACCACGCCGATGGCAGCGGGTAGTACACACACAGACCAGACGGCATCGGTGTGTCCTTCCAGCGTAGCCTTCGGATCGACTCTTCCGCGCTCCCATACTCGGATTGTTGCATCCTGGCCACCAGAGAAGATCCACCCATCACCACTCGCGCGTCCTCCAGTGCTGAAGCCAGTACTAGCCGGACATGTCGACAACGAAGTGACGATGCCATCGTGCCCTCTGTGTGTGAAGTAGGCTGTTACATCTAGATCCGGGCTGTTATTAGTCGAGTTGAAGTTCTGGTACGACTGTCCAGGTATAATCCATCGCTTGATCGTGCCATCATCTCCCGCAGTGCACACCTCCGGCTCGCTCGGACTCCCGCCACCGCTGAAGATCGCACTCCGCACAACGTCCAGATGGCCTCTCAGCGCAAACTTGACTTTGAATTGGGAAGGATCCCGCTCAGCAGCAGCCTCAGCAGACTCATGGGCCTCTGTCTTGCCTTGCGAGCTCCGCCTGCGAGACATAGCTTGCGAGCCCGAGCTCTTCCTTCGGTGTGAAATAGATCCAGTGCGTGGTGGCGACTTTGCTGAAAGGTGAGTATTACTCACCGCGCTCGGGAACATATCAGTGTCCGGTCGTTTTTGAGGCAGCTCCGGCGGAGGATGCTCGGGCTGTCCAGGCTCGTCGTCGAATTGCCAGCCATCGGCTTCAGGTTGCTGTCGTGTTTGGCGTGTTTGTTCAGGCGGTACGGGTACAGATCGACCGTTGGAATCAAACGTATGCGTCACGTTCTCCACTGGGTCGTCGAAAGGGGCTGGACTATCAAGCGAATTCGAGTTCTGCCGGTTCGGCTCAGATGGGGGTTGCGGAGGATCAGTGTACTCGGTATAGCGCACACCTCGAGCATTCTCCTGCTGTGGACCAGGCGCCTGCGAAACGTTGTTCGGCACTGGCGGTGGTTGATGGTTCGGCATGGAGGATGCTTGCGGAAGAGCTTGGCCTTGCGGTCGCGCGAACCGTTGATGCGCATAGATGTCTTGGACAGAGGGCGGTGGCTCCGGCAGGCCAGTCTGATACGTCCCGTTGGGCAGCGCTTGAGGCGGAGGATGTTGCGGCGGCGTAAGTAGGTACTGTATTTGCTGCATGCACTCCTTCAAATACTTCCGCGTGTTGTCCAGGTATTCGTCTCGTGCCTTATCCCCTGTGTCCGCCTCCGTCTCTGTGGTCTGTAGAAAAGAGTTGTGATGCATCGCTTCACCCATAGTCAGCTCCGCCCCTGCCTCACCACGCATATCCCACCCACCTTTAAGCTTCTCCTTTCCAACCTCCTCCTCCCCCTTCACCTTCCTGCTGTCCTTCTCAAAAGCAGCCTGCTCAGGCGTAGCAGCCCTCCCGTTAACCGCAACCCCAATCTGCTCCCTCGCCGTCTTCAGCACCTTCTGCAGCATCTGGATCTGCTTGACCAACTGCTCATTGATCCGCTTCGCCTGCCTGCACTCGCCCTCCTGCTTCGCAATCTTCGCCTTCATCTCCGCGCGCTCGATCGCCCACGCATTGCGCGCTCGTTCGTGGTTGTGCCATTCGATCTGCAGGAAACGCATGACACCTTGCAGCGTGTACTCCGTCCCCGGCTGCTGGCCCATGTGCTCTCCACCGGGTCCGCCGCCGCCGTTCATCCCGCCCGGCTGCTGGTACGCCATATTCGGCGCTCACAGTAGCCTTACCTCAATCACAAGCTCCGGGTCTGGAATCGTTGCCGTAGAAGCCGCATCGATTTAGCCAGAGAGCTGTAGGTGAGCTGGGGGTGGTTAAGGAGCGGCTGTGGAGCGTCGAGAAGAAGCGACGGGTGTCGTAAGTTTATCTGCCCTGCGGGTTAGAAGAAGAGAGCAAGAAATCACGCGCAAATGGGTATCAAGAAGTGTGGGTGATGTGTAACAGAAGTGGAAGTGGGAGAGACATGGCCGAAATGGCGTCGATCGAACCCCCGTTGCGGCGCGATCCCGGCCTCTTCGGTCACGTGCTCTTGCCGCGCAGATGTCTACAAGATACCCTCGAACACTCTCTTTTCACATCCACGTTAAGACGACTGCAGAGACACTACTGGTTTGAAAGGACACAGCTGTCAACAGCATTCTGTTTCACTGGTAAAGCTGTTTCTGTCGCTGTCTACAATTCCATCCATCGCCTCGCTAGTTCGCACAACTCTTCTTCCCTTTCGCAAAACAGTGCATGCCCAACACAAGGAAAAGAGAATCATACAAGTCGTCAAGCCCCACGCCAACCCCCAGCGTGTGCACCACCTTCTCCGAAGCGAGCAACTCGCATCAGCTCCGAAGACCACCCAAGACAGCGTAGAGGAAACAAAAGGCAACCGCGAGGAGTGCCGATGCTGAATTCTAAAACATGGTTGAACTTGTCCAAGGAGGACTTTTGTCGACATCCGAGCACCTCTCACCGATAGTCGCCTGCCGTAATCATGTGGCTGGGCGGAGGCATGTCGTTGCGAGAAATGGCCCGCATGTCGACGTGCGTTGGCAGTCCCAAGTCTGCGCCAGTGGTAGCGTCCAAGTAAGAGACGTCTTCGTCGCCAACGTCTTCGAGATCGTTGAGCGCGTCCCGTTCCTCCTCGATCTCCTCTTCAGAGGGTGCGTGGCCGTCAGGGTTCGTCTCATGAGTGCGGCGATGCTGTGCAAGGTTGTCGGATCGTGAGAAGGCCTTGTTGCAGAGCTGGCACATATATGGTCGCTCCTGAGTATGAGTTCGTACGTGGCGCTTGAGGTGCTCTAACCTCTTGAAGAGACGTCCACACATGGGGATCGGGCATGAGTGGCTTTTCTGTGGGTATGGACCCATTTCGCTCACGGTGGCGCTGCGCGCTCGTCGGAAAACACCGTTGGCAGTACGGTGCACGGCGTGATGCTGCAGAGGACCGTCGCGGTAGTCCTGCGTTGGGCTGGAGGTGTACGCGCCATAGTCTTCCGACATTTGTGGCTGCATACGCTGGTGCGCCGAATAAGGATCTTCGTCCATAGTCCCTAGCGGCGTGCCGTGACGAGACAGATTCATGAGCTCCTTGTGGTCACCCATCATCTGGTTAGGATGATGCGAAGTGTGCATACTTGCCGGCGAGTCGTTGTACGTGACCTCGTGACCCTCAGGGATCGCCTGTGGTGCGACAGAGTTCGACATCGAGCGGCGCAAATCGCTTGGTCGGTGGACAGCGTGAGCAGTGACGCTACCAGCGCCCGTGACACCAGCCGAATGGTGGCCAGCGGTAAGCGAAGATCGACGACGTCTTTGCTTGTAGGTGGGCGAGCCCTCAAGAACGGAGTAGACTTGCTGCGGTTGGTAATTGCGAGCCATAGATGGGTAGTGAGCGCCGGCGAAGTTTGGCGGTACAGACATCAGTGGGTTGAATGGCTGCTGTAGGCCAACGTCTGGAATAGCAGTATACAAGCCGGTGTCCTCGTTGGCCATGTATGCAGGCTCGTGTCCCATGGTCATGTGCTGCGGTGGTGTGATAGGCTCGAATGACATGCCTCGTTGACTGTAGTCTTCGAAGTGGGAGGAGACGAACGATGGGGCGGGTGAGTACTCCATGTAGGCAGGCATAGAGCTGTGACGCTGCGTAACTTGTGACAGCGGCACTCCATTGCGATCGAAAACTGGGTTCACGGATTGCTCACGTGTCTTCTGGATCTGAGAAGGCATAGGATGCATCGCCATCTGGGAGTACGTTGGTACATGCGTCAGCGATTCGTCGTGCATGACTGGTGGCATACTATGTTGAGGCATTTGCATTGGAGCCTGCGACATCGTAGTTTGCGGCATGTGTTGCTGCTGCTGAGGAATCATTTGTGGTGGAGGCATTGAGTCCGTGGCTCGTAGAACTGGCGATGTAGGATGGGATGGTGGCATCGAGGACGACTGGCCATTGAACGTGGACTGGTTGTTCTGCTGGGCCTTCGTGAGCTGCTCGAAGAGCGACTGAGAAGAATCGAATTCGAATGACAATGCCGGCTCATTGACAGCAACGGTGGTCGCTTCCTGGCCCATCTTCTCCCGCTTCAGATCACGCTCCAGAGCATCCAGGAACAGCCTGTCGTGTGGTACACTGTACCAGTAGAACACCTTCTGCTTCTTCTGCGTCCGGATGCAGTTGTTCTTATACATGAAGTCAAGGAATGAACTCTTGGGCTCCTCAAGTGAAGCATCGGTGCCAGATTTGAGGTTGCGCAGATCTGAGAAGATGCCCTCTTCGAACTTTTTCGAATTCTTGACCGGACGGCCAAATGCTTGGAAACGGAATGCGAGGCACCGAACGATATCGGTACCTGAGATGTGGAAGAGATTGTTCCTGCACTTGCATTAGTGGTGCGCATTGATCCTGCTGGCTTCAAACCTACCATAGCACACAAGAGACATATTCGCCGGTAGGCAGGAGAAATCGCCGGATATATTGGTCCTGACTCCAATCGACTGGCGCAGATATGAGGAAGTATTTGACTATACGAGATATCAGTATATCGCGCGGAGATTCACGACCTGCGCGTTTGTTTACGCGGGTAGGCGCAGGCGTGCATGCACATACGGTTATCGACTTGCTGCAATGCAACAACAGAGTCTGCCGGCAAGCTCTGTTGGGCGTCCTCGGCCAGCAAGAAGGTTTCCGGCGCGACTGAGCGCTGCTGCGGGGGAGGCATGGCCGCCGGGTGTTGGTGATTAGGATACATGATCGCCTCGCGCGTCGCTACGTTGCAGATGTTGCGGGCCGATTGGAGGATGTGATATGTTCGTAGGATGAGTAAAGGCAAGCCTCAGACTCAAAGGATCCAAAGTGGGAGTTCGGTACGACCACCAGTGTCGCACACGTTCGAAGTCAAGGAGGGATGCGAGGGGAGGGTGGCGGGCTGTAGCGACTGTGTGGTGTGGAGGGCGGCGAGGTGGAAACGGGTATGTTGGCGAGGCCGGCTCGCAGGTGTATAATTGAATAAGAGCTGGTGTACGGAGGTGTAGTCGCGGTGGTTTTAGAGAGCTAAGTTACAGATGGAGGAGGGCAGAGATGAAACAAGACGAGGAGCGACAGAGGCAGAGGAGAACACGGGCCGAGCGTCGCAGCCGGTCGCACCTGCCGCTGAAACACACAGCTAGCGGGCTTTCCCAAAAAAGCTCCAGCCCACTCTCTCGACTCCACGACCCGACTGGGGGATCCTGGTGGAGCTCACGTCGTCGAGTCGCCAGTGGTTTGCTATGCGTTATTCTGCAGCCGCCTGCTTTCTGTCTCTTCCTCATGGACTGCGCGTGTATCGCTGTCGAAAGACTGTCTCCGTATATGGACACACAGACCCACCGCAATTTCGAGGCTTGAGTAGCAGCAGGCCGACATGCACTTATCCACGTTCGGAGCGGCTAACCATCACCACCACTACTTCTGCCCATTACTCGACGCTAAAGACCCCTGTCAACGGGATCACTTTGCGCAAGCTTCGAGATCAGCGAGCAAAGGTTTAACGCTGCCATGTGGGATCTCCTTGTCGAGTGCAGATCCGGCGACCTCCTCGCGACGTCGTCAAAGGGTCGGGCGAGCCTCCACTGCCTCGGGCGACTGTGATCTAACGGCGCTTGGCTCCTATAAGCGCTTCACCAGAAGACCCACGATGGTGGACCGGGTGGACACGATTCACTGTCCCACGGACGTGCTGGCTCTTGGAATTGGAAGCAGCATTCCAATTCGATTTGACAGCCATGCATAGCCGACGCTCGTCACAGCACAATTAGCTTGATAGGCTGCAAGCGAAGTAGGTCGCAGGCAGGCCGCCTACAAGACTAGCCGGTTCCTGCATGAAGTCTTGCTGGTTCCTGAATTCTGAAACACGAAAGGTTGACCTCGCCTCGTCGTGATGTTCGGGCTGACTGAGGCCGCAATCGAGCTCTTGAGACCTTTGACCTCGCTTCACCACTTGGGGACCGATCGATCACTCCGATGTCCATGCACATCGGCTGGGGAAAGCAAGAACAACCTTTGAGCCCGCATATAGCACTACTGCAGCTTGAGTCACTGGCGAGGTCAGAATTACTGCAAACCGCTATACGCCCGAACTGCTATAGCATAGGCTGATCAATGCTTCTTGTCGACTTTTGCACTTCGCCCCATATCTCCTTGATGAGGCCAGACTTCTTGACACGCTCGTCAACCACTCCTGAGGTCCATGCTTCGATTACATACGATATCCGGGAAGAATGCAGTGGCTGCCAGATGTTCACGCCTGTCGCCATCGCTGTGGACACGCTCCCCTGACTGTGATCAAGAATGTACACTGACAATACGAAGTTCCACTCTGATACTCATATCGACATTGACGCCATCCCGCGTAGAGCGTGTCGCAGATCTTGCGGAGAATATCTGAAACGCAAACGCAATGCCTGAGACACCACGCTTTCAGCCATCAACCACATGCTAGGCCTAGATCGCCGACAGGAACTGGAGAATGCGCTATGCTGCAAATCGATGCTCTCGGCAAGCCTTTTCAGAATAAAACCGCTTTCATCATCTTGGTCTGCTGAGCATCCATACCGCTCCCACGTCCAGTGTCCAAGACATCACATCATCCGTAAGACCTCTCGAACGAACACGTCTGCATTCGTTCCCTCGGAGAAGCAAAAGCTACACCCCAACAACCTCGATATAAGCCCTGATCAGATCAGTCGAACACTCCGCGCAGCATCCCAACCGGCACATCACGGATCCTCGAGCACGATCAGCGACAGCCAGCCCAAGCGCCCCATCTCGTTTCACATATATATAAGTATGCAGAGACCTGTTCCAAATCACCGCATGACTCGCTGACACGAAATGTGGGCACACGAGCATCATTGATTGACCTCCAGATACTTGTACCACAGCGAGTAGCATTGATACATAGCGTCAACATACGTTCGTGTTGCTGCTTTGCACAAATGGACGGATCGCATGCAGGCTTCCCGAATGGGTGGGAATGGGTTGAAACATGAGGGTCTGGGCTTGGGGTTCATGCTTCGGAGAACGAGTTGGTATGAGTCGTGCGAGGGTGAACCACAATGGTTCAGTATTTGAGATGTTGACGCCACGATGGGCACTAGAGTAGATTTGTTTGAGGGCCACTTTTGAGGTATCTCAAGATGGTGTGCCGTGCATTTAGGCGAGGCCACAACATTCTTGCGGTCCAGTAAGTGGCGCATCTGGCAGCACTGAGCAGCCAGGAGCGGTCGAAATCCAGTTGCGGTGTTCTCTAGAAACGAATAGCTCCTTGTAAGACTTCGCCTTCGCGGTAGCATAAGATTCAGCAGGTAAATAGAGTTGTTCTGATCATTCATCGTCCATCCCCCTTGCCACAAAACGCTGTCTCCAGGTCCATGGTGCCTTCAGAGCCGCCTGCGCAGCTTGTAGCCTTTCCATCTCTGCCCGTTCCTTCTTGAGCTCAATATCGAACTCCTCCCATCTGCCCTGAAGGGCAAGCTTTGCCCGATATGCTGATCTCTCGGCTGAGGCGTGTATGTCGAAGATTGCGTCCTTGTTGTATCGACGATACCGGTAATCAATGATAGCCGCACCGGCGATGAATATACCAAACGCAGGATGAGCGCCTGGATATCTTTAGTGGAGAAGGTATATGAAGCTGTGCAAGCCTGGTACTTACGGGGCATGATGAAAGGTAATAGATATGCCATGTCGTCGTAGTTTGCCTGTATTATTGTATTGTGTGGTCAAAAAGTGTAGCCGCGATTCCTTTGGCTGTGCAGTTTGGCTATGTTGATTGAGTACCAGAGGTATCGCGAGCAGTAGAAGCGATATAGGTGTGGCGGAGATGTCTGGAACCTTCATGCCATCTGGGAGACCATTAACATGGCCAATTCTGGTAAGCAGAAAACCCTGGAATGGCACAACGTGCAGTGCTTGATCCACGGAATCCTGATGTACACATAACGATCCAGTACTCCGCTCGTAACCTAGGAAGGCCCGACAAGGTCGTAGGACGAGGAGTAGAGAATGTAATGTAAAAGGTTCCCCGGTAAAGTACTTGGGATTACCGTTTCCCTCCTCTCCGTCCACCACGACCTCTCTGCTTCGGACCTTGAATGGTCCTCAAGTCCTGCTTGCCCAAGCTCAGAGTTCCACCTTTGAACTTGCCAACCATCGGTCCAGCGATAGCCTTCTCCCTCGGCTTACTGAACTTCGTCGCAAACTTGGCCTTCTCAAGTACGATCCCGCTCTCAGCGGCTTCTTGCCTTCGCTTGCCTTCGCGACCAACGACCTTCGCGGTGATACCTTTGCGGTGTGCCAACGGCATTTTCTCCTGAGTGGACACAGGCGCTTTCGCTCCAAGGTCCTTCAGCCGCAGATCTAGAGCTTTGAGACGTCCTCGACCTTCAACGTTGATGTTGCTTCGTGTAGATGAATTAGGATCTAGGAGATGTGACTCCTTTAGCAGACGTTGTAGCGCGAGGTCGTGCTGTAGGTTTGCCTTCTCCTCGGTGTCGTCGGCGGCCACTTCCTTGGTTGTCGCCGGTTGCCGTACTGCACTGCCCTCCAGAGTGGGTGGTCTTGATGACTGTTACTAGCGTTAGAAAACAAATGGTGGGTGTCGACATACTACTAACCATAAACGCCTTCTTCTCCCTCTCGATTGCTGATGCATCATGGCTCGGGAACACTGCCAGCTCGACAACTTCCACAGCTCCGTCGTCATCGGATAGTCCTTCCCAGTCTGAGGTCTCCAAATCCTCTTCATCTTCGTCGTCCTCAATATCGTCCACTATCAGTTCCGGGGATGGCGACGGCTTCCGGACGTCGAGAGGCTTGAACTTCGCCTCGAACGCACGCTGGAAGCGCGCTCGAACGGCTCCTTCATCTTCGGAACCATCGTCGCTATCGTCTCTCTTTCGCTTGCCCGTTGGTGCTGCCATGCTAACGTAGCTGTTCTGACCGCCGAAGGAATTTTGGGACGAGGAATCGAGACGCGGTGCCAAGAACGAAGCCAAAATTTAGACTTCAAGCATCACTTCCAGAAGGAAGAAACGAGGAAACAGCTTAAATCTACTTCACTTCCTCTACATCCATCATCACCCTCTCAACCGTCAAGACACAATGACGCGCTTCCGGCCTTGCATAGACCTCCACGCAGGCTCAGTAAAGCAGATCGTAGGCGGCACATTGTCCACCGACAACACTGGTCTGAAGACCAACTTCACTTCTGAGCATCCAGCAGCATACTACGCGGACCTCTACAAGAAGCACGATCTTCGCGGCGGCCATGTGATCATGTTGGGTCCGGGTAACGACGAAGCAGCCCAGGAAGCGCTTTCGTCATGGCCCGGCGGACTTCAGGTAGGCGGCGGTATCAAGAACAGCAACGCCAAATCTTGGATCGATGCTGGCGCCGAGAAGGTGTGCTAATCTACGATCTCCAAATGCAGCCTGGATAGGACTCCAACGTAGCTAATACAAAACGGTAGGTCATCATAACTTCTTACCTCTTCCCCTCTGGTTACTTCTCGTTGGCCTGCCTACAAGCCGTTCTGAAAGCTCTAGGCGGCGACACCAGCAAGCTCGTCATTGATCTCAGTTGCCGTAGAGTTGGCGAAGGCTGGCGCGTGGCAATAGACAGGTGGCAAACCATAACGGAGTTCGAGATCAATCAAAGTGGGTAGCACAACCTCTTGATCTTTGCTACCACTCCCTTACTGAACTTGACTTCCTACAGACAACATCAGACTTCTCGAACCATACTGCAGCGAGTTCCTCATCCATGCAGCCGACGCTGAAGGCCTGCAGGCCGGCATCGACGAGGAACTCGTCAGCTTTCTCTCGAAGATCTGCTCAAAACCCGTGACCTATGCTGGAGGCGGTCAGAGCATCGATGACTTAGAGCTCGTGGAACGTCTGAGCGGCGGCAAAGTCGACCTGACGATCGGCAGTGCGTTGGACATATTCGGAGGCAAAGGCGTCACGTTCGAGGCTTGCTGCCAGTGGAACGATGCACGGAGGACAAGCGTGTGACAGACGTGTCATGCACACTGACGAGTAATCAGCGAAGAGCTGCATTGGGCTTGCTGGGTGTTACGAAAAGCACTAAGGCTACGAGCCAGAGCAGCACTGTTATAGACATGATGTTGAGATGTGCTTTGAGGAGGGGACATAGGGCAGCACGTCCACAACGGGGTCTTGTTACGATACCAGCCCGAGCACCCTCCAAGTCTGCACCCTCGATCTCGCCTCCAGTTCGCGAACACAAAGCATCGATTGGACGACCGTAGGCTAGGCCCGCCGAACCGGTCGTTCAGACGCGCAAAAACAAATCACATGCTTCATTTTCTGCCAGTATCCGGGTAATTGGAACACACGTACTACCGGCTAAAACCGCGTGATTTGAAGAGGTTGATGAGTGAACTCGAGGTACGCATTAAATATAGACCGTTGGATCTCTCGCATTATGAACTTCCTATGCAAGTGTCAAGTATTCTCACATTCGTCAAGAGGGTATCGTACCCAACACCACTACCATGCCTTCCAACTAACAAGAGACAAGCATGTCTGTCTAATGGCTAGTGGCTAGCAATGTGCAGTGCTTCAGGGTATATTCGCTCCGTGACACGACCAATCCCGCAGCACAAGTCGCTGTGATCAACAAGCAAGCCGCATGCAACGCTCTTTCCGATCGACCACACCGCTGGTCATCTAAAAGATGGAGCCCTTGCGCTCGGCATCGTTGGTGAGCTCTGGGTCAAGCTTGCCGCCTTCCTTGATGCCCATCTCCGATGCGAAGGTGGTGGTTGGCTTCCACTTGGCGGAGGTACGGGGGCTGGTCTCCTCCATCATCTTGTCGACTTGCTCAAGAGACAGGCCCTAGGAAATTGGTTAGTGGCTGTGAGAGGAGATTATAAAGATAAAGGAAGACATACCTTGGTCTCTGGGATGAGGAAGTAAGCGTAGACGAACGCGCAGGTGCACAGACCGCCCCACACGAAGAAGACGCTGGATCGCAGATTGCCCTGGTTGGAGTCGACCATGTAAGGCGTGATGACAGCGATGATGGTGTTCCACAGCCAGTTGGATGCGGTAGACAGAGCAACACCACGAGAGCGGATCGGCAGTGGGAAGATCTCGCCAATGACGATCCAAGCACCAGGACCCCATGTGCCGGCGAAGAAGAAGATGAAGATGGAGATGAACGCGATCTGGGCATTGACTGCACTGGGGTTGTCGGCTCTCGTCTCCTGAGAACCATCTGCAGCGACAGGTCCGACGGGATGCACGTGGTTGAAGCCGGCTGTGACACCAATGATGGCGACGATGAACTGGCAGATCAACATGCCAAGAGCACCCCAGAGAAGGAGTGTACGACGGCCGAGCTTCTCAACGGTGTAGAACGAGATTGGCGTCGAGCACACGTTGATGAGGGTGAAGATCAGAGAGATCAAGAAAGTGTTGGGGATGGCGCCAGTCGACTGCAGGAACGGAGTCGAAAAGTAGAAGATGAAGTTGACACCAGTCCACTGCTGCATCATCTGGAGAGAGGTTCCGAGAATGGTCTTGCGGAGGTTGGAGTTCGACTTCCAGATCGATCCGCGGAAGCAGTTCATCCAGCCGTTGGCCCAGCCACCAGCCGGCATCAGCGAGCGCTCGTATTCTTCGTTGGCAATGATTTCAGCGAGCTCAGCCTCGATGTACTCAGACTCATGGGGCTGTCCACGAAGCTTGGCAAGCGCGGTGCGAGCCTTTTCAACGCGACCGCGCTTCACGAAGAAACGGGGGGAGTCGGGGAGGAAGAATAGACCAGTGGCGAGGATGATACCCCAGAGAAACTGGATGGCGATTGGGATGCGGTACGAGCCAGAGTCGAGGCGGGTAGATGTGGCGTAGTCAACGCAGGAGGCGAGCAGGATACCAATGGTGATGCAGAATTGGTAGCCAGCGACCAGAGCGCCTCTGACCTTGCGTGGGCAGATCTCCGACATGTACAGAATGACAATGGCGGACTCGAAACCGACACCAAGACCAGCAACCAGACGACCGGAGACAATGAGTCCGAGACCGCTGGATTGCGCCATCTGGAGGATCACACCTGATCGGCAGTTAGCAAAGGGAAAAGCTCGAGCTTGGAGTCTAATACTAACCGATAATGTAGATACCGCAGCCAGCAATGATGGTCCACTTGCGACCGATGATATCAGCCAAGTCACCAGCGATAAGGGCGCCGAAGAAGGTTCCGCAGGACAGAATAGACACGATGAGAGACTGGTGTGGCGCGCTGAGAGCTTTATGGCCAACACCCTCTACGGAGTTGACGAACGGTTGGAGACCGGTGACACCGTTGATGTACCCCGAGTCGTATCCGAAGAAGATACCACCGAATGAGGCGAACGCGCAGAGCAGGTAGGCCTTCCACGTCACTGGAGCTTCGATGCGCCCAACATCGCTGGTGGCAGCGAGCGCTGCGCTGGGGGCCATAGTAGGTGACCTTTGTCAGATGTGTGAGGGTTGTGGTTGGGGGAGGTCTGCAGAATGTGATGTGGTGAAGGAGGGAGGATGATGGTGAAGAGGTGAAAGAGACTCGCAACGACAACACGACGAACAGTACGAGGGAGTTGTCCAAGCTTTAATAAAGCATGCAAGCATGCAAGCATGTGGGTTGCTGTTGCGGGGCAACCTAGTCCCCAGCACTAGCGCTGGTCTCGCCTCGGCGTCCTAATCAAAGCACGGGGCAAGCGCAAGCGGCAGCTCCGTTCACAATTGGCCACTCACTTGCGCTTGGAGGTGCACTTCCAATAAGCGATGGCAGCCAGCCAGCGCGTCGATGGCTACACAAGGCGCCGGGAGGGTGTAACCCATGGGTCCAATGCGACAGCCCAGCCATATGTCCATTCCCGACGCACGCTACCCCTTGGGGCTAGTCAGAGGACCCGACCGAGACCTTACGATTTTCACGAGCTCGGAGTCCGTCACCATTTTGGATTAATGCGTCCTAATCATTCGTCGTCTTGACGGTTCGCTGACCCAATAATAAGTGGAAATCAGCGCGTGCGCAGACACGCGATCTGTGGGCCAACCATTGACAAACTTTTTCGCATCCAATACTCATTGTTCCTCGTGACAAATGCTGTAGGGTAGTATTTACCGAGATGAACCACAGTCTCGCCAACGAGTGTTTCCTAGTGAAGGTCAAGAGCAACCAGACAGCCAGCGCTCCTTCGAATAGCACGCCGGAAAGCTATTGAACGCCTACCAAGGCCATCATCCTAGTCTAATCTCACCAACATCTGCTACCCTCCCATCGGCGCGTAGCCACTTCCCTTCTTTCAATCACACGTCGTGCTCAAGCTGATGGCGTGGCGGACATTGGCGGACGTGGCTGCGAAGAAAACTCGATCGCTGCATGTGACAGACTGAACGGGTCAAGTGGCGGCTGACTGCCGGGGTCGCCACGGTGAAGATGTGGGAGATGGGGAGTGGAGATGATCTAGAAGCACGCTAGAAGCTTTCATTGATGCAACATGGCGTCTGCACACGACGGAGCAATCAAGAGCTCAACAGCTGGGTCCACAATGCGTTTGTGGACGCAGAACAAATGTCATCGAACGGCTCCACGGGTGCACGGCGCGGCGGCGAAGATTGCATCCACAAACCTGCACCGAGGCACCTCAGAAGCTCAGCTCATCGTTCACGTTTACGTCGAACAAGCTGCGAGGCGGCCTCCTCTTCCTCCACGCCTCTCCGCACTCTCTGCTGCAGATCATCGCAGCTCTGAGCTTTGCAAGGGCTCGGCTCGCTAGCTTCGAGACTCTCTGGACTCCGATTAACTCTCGGCGATGTAGTCTCGAACGACGAGTTCAACTATTGACTCAATCTGTTGAGAAACTTCATATGGTGATCAACTCTTCAATTGTGTCGAGTCCAGGCCTCAGGCCTTTCGTATTCCGCGTGCACTGTGCAGTGGGCAGCTCGAGGAAAGGGCGAATCCTTCCACTCATCGGATGCCCACATGACTACCTGGTTTGGGAGCTTGGTACGGGCCGACTCCTCCGTCTAACGCATGGCGTCGGACATGGCGCTTCTCCAGCACGCCCGTGACTAGGGATGTAAAAGTCACTGTTACTTGGGAATTTAGTTATAGTCACAGTCACAAGCAAAGTAACAGTAGTGACTTTGATACTTTTACTGGTATCAAACTAGCATCTTAGCATCCTTAAACCTTCTCTAAAGCCTTTACTTCTTCTTCTTCTTATCGCTCCTTCTTAACCTCCTTCTTAAGTAGCGATAGTGTTAGAGCCTCTACTACTTTAGACTCCTTACTGTCGCTGTTATTATTAGTACTAAAAATGTCTAAATCAATGCTATAGACATTGGAGCCTTCAAGCTTAACAACCCTAACCCTAACCCTCTGACAGCTTTAAAGCTCTTAAAGTGCCGAATAATACGCTACGTAACTATACTTAGCGTTAAGGGTCACTGTAACCGTAAAACCGGCCTTTAAAAGTCACAAGTTACAGGTACCAGTTACAGTAACATGACTGTCACAGTCACGGTAGCCACATCCCTACCCGTGATGCTCCAAAATGCTTTGTGATGTGATGACATACTTGTCTCACGCGTCTCGGTAGCAGGCTGCTCAGAGCTTGATCCGCAAGTTCTTGATAGCAGCGTAAAGACAGCAACCGCACCATGAAGCCAGCGACGACGCCAGGAACGTTGACCACAACGCAAAACTGCAGCGCGCGAGAGGCCGGATGTCAACAAAACACTTCATCAGACCACTACAAGAGCTCCTTCACTCGCACCGGCATACCTTCGCGTGGCTTCGCAGCACCCAGGAGGATCTGGTACGCCTCCTCGCCCTTTTTCACCGTTAGCACAATATACAAATGTAGGTTGATGATAGCTCACATCTATATCCTGTTTTCCTCTCCTCCAGTCCGCATCGCGAGAATGGTGAGATCCATCATCCTTCAGCTCTTCGAGCGAGTCGAACGCCGGCCGAAACGAGAAACGCCGCAGAAGCATTGCCAGAATACTGTATAAAAAAGAGGTATGTCAGCACTCTTCGATCCGCTTCGCATACGGATCTCCATCTAGCTACTCACATTTTCGTTTCGAGCAGAGCCAGATCCTGCCCAATACAGTTCCGGGGTCCTTTTTCGAATGGCCGCCATGCACCTTCAGGAAGCTTCCCAGCATTCTCAGGCAGAAACCGCTCCGGCTGAAACGAAGTTGCAGACTCGCCCCAAATATCCGGGTCTCGATGCTGCGCATAATGGACGACCCATATCAGATAATCGTCTGTAGGTAAGGCTTCACCCGTCTTGGGATCGCGGACCGTGAACCCTGGTTCGCCGGTTCTCGTCGATGAAGCTGCAGGCCACAGCCGTAGCGTTTCGCGGATCACCGCCAAAGTATACTCGAGCTTGTTGAGCACATGCGGGTCGTTCTTGATGACTTGGGGGGTGGAATCGAGCGGCCCCAACACATCGTCGTGTTCCTTGCGGATCCGCTCGAGGCAGGCCGGGTTCTTCTGCAGCATATACACGGCATAGCAGATCGTCGAGCTGGTTGTGTCGTGCCCCGCAAAGATGAAAGTTCGAATCTGCGCGATCGCTGCGTCCTTGAACTCGGTGTTGATGCCCGGAGATGCCTTGGACTGGCCTCCGTCCTCCTGCTGGTCCTTGTAGCCTTCCATGGCGAGGTCAACTATCGCTCGCTTCCGCTGCTTCCTCTCAACAGGAGCGCCGTTCGCCACCTGCGCTTCTTTGGCAAATCTTTGGTCCAACACGCCTCCGATATATGAGCGCATGATCCTGCTATTCCTCCACCTTTTCACGATTCCGGAAGGCGACCACATCTTCAAGAATGTCAATGGACCTCCGTTCGGAAGCAGGTGCGTTTGTTCTCGGAAGGCAGTGATCATCTCGTTCTCTCCGTTCTGTGTTCCTAGCTCTGTGTCCAGCGCCACCTTACCGATGATGTCGACTGTCAGCCTCGTAGCGTCCTCCTCAAGCCGAAAAACCTCATTCGTCTGTGCGTGACCTGCAAGTTTCCGGATGAAGATCTGGCACTCATCGGTGATAAGAGGTACGAGTGTCATAAGATGGCTCGCGGCGAATCCGGGATTAAAAATTGTACGCCACTTCTTCCAATGTGCGCCATTGCTGGACACCATGTCTCCGGGGCCAGCCAAGTGGATCATGAACGGAATCAAGCCTCTGTACTTTGGGTAGCTGTGGTCTTGTGTGACCTGCTGTGATAGCGCCGGATCGAACACATACAGGATTGGCTCTGAAAAGGGCCACACATCCATGTAGAAGTAGTTGTTGGGTAAGTTGTATTTCTTCTTGATTCGCAGTGGGAGGACTGAGTACGGTCAGTGGGGCCTTGTCTCTATCGGAAGAGTTCTTGTCACCATGAGGATGTGCTAAAGTAGGCACCGATGCCACTGCTTCACCCATAATCTGGAGATGGCCCCAGATGTAGGAATGAGGAGGGCCGGGCTGTCCTCGTGCACGTCAGTACTGATCTATACGATGTTGATACACATGCGCCTTACCAAGGAGTGCATCTGCCTCCGGATAGCATAACCTGTCGCGAGAAACCGTATCAAGAGCGCGCATAAACCCGTAGTCACGATGGCAAGAAGCAACCGCAGGTGTAGTATTTCGAACATCGTGTCTACACTTCGCGGCAGACGAAGAATCGGTTGGAGTCGTGCTGTAGAGATGGGTCAAGGCCAGAGCGAGTTGATTGATGTATTTGAGAAGATGGTCAAGGAAAACCCTACGATGCACTTGATTCCATGGAACGGCGTTCTACTCCGTAGAAGCCGATGTATCTTGCGACTCGCGAATGCGAGACGATGTTGTTGGTGTAGTCTTGTTGGTGTAGTCTTGTTGGTGTAGTCTTGTTGGTGTAGTCTTGTTGGTGTTTCTCGGGATCGTTTAGGCCGGGATGTTGTGAAACACGGATTCTCAAGGCAATTTTAACGAGGCACGTCTGTTGGCATGAAGTGCTATATAGTGGTGATTCGCCCCTCGCGAGCTGAAGAAAGACATGTTGTGCTACTAACCAAGTGTACGTGACTGCCATTGGGTCAATCGCTAACGGTAGCACCTAAGACCTGATGCGGTATGTGGTTGTCGACTAGCGTGTCGTTCAGCTGTCTCGAACAGGTTCCAGCTTGCGATCGAGGTGAGCAAGGATCTCATCTTCGGCCCCAATCATATAGCCTTGACAGTCCTGGTAAATCTAGGTATATCCTTCGTGAAAGCTTTCGGATCATCACGAGCACCATCCTTCCAGTACTCATACTCCATCCAAGCATCCTCAGGCATCTGCTCGTCCATCGCTGCCAACCAGTTCCCGAGCGCTGGCGCCAGCGGTATGACTCCAGTCTCCAGAACATACTGATCCCACATCTTGATCATCCGCTCCAGCCGTTCCGGATCCTGCTCAGCGAGATCATGCACCTCGCCTGGATCTTTCGCGAGGTTGTAGAGCTGCCACTTCTCTGGGCCCTTGGGCTTTGGGATGAAGACGATCTTGTAGTCGCCGCATCGGACAGCCGCCCGGCCACAGGTTTCCCAGCCCGTTATGTGGTCCGCTGGATGCACTGAGTCCGACTGACCTGAGAGGAACGGGAGCATGCTGCTGCCGCGCATTGAAACGACCTCGCGGGAACGGTAGGTAGGGGCTGGATGCTTCACGCCGGCCATCTCAAGGATAGTGGGCGCGAGATCCATCACCGTGGAGAATGAGTGCGTGATGCTTGCCATGTCGCTTTCTCCTTCGATCGATCCAGCGGTGATGCCCTTGGGCCGGACATCAGTGCCTTTTGGAAACTTGGCAAGGAACGGCACACGCACACCTCCCTCTGTGGTGAAGGCCTTGAATAGCCTACTCGGAGCAGTCGCTGCTTGTGCCCTTCGCTCAGATGTCAGCATTGCCCCCTAGCACGAAATTGCAGTTTGTACACTTACCATCTGGGTCCATACCATATAAAGCTGTCCCCACGGCCGAGATTCTCCAGCGAGTTGTCATAGTACTTCTGTAAGTGCTGCATCATTTGACCCTGCACAATAGGATACGCCTCATATGCAGCGCCTTCGGCACCGTTGTCGCTCATAAAGCAGACGAAAGTGTTGTCCAGCTCGCCAATTTCCTCGAGGTAAGACACCACTTTGCCGACATTCGCATCAATACACTCCACCATAGCCGCAAACACTTCCATCGCTTTGCTGCTTTTGGCGCGCTGCTCCGGAGTCATATCTCTCCATTCCTTCACCTCCTCAGCCACAACAGGATGGGGCTCAACGTTCTCAGAGCAAAGACCCATCTCCTTCATCTTCTGCAGTCGCTGCTCACGGAGCGCGTCCGGGCCATCGTCGTAGACACCTTTGTAGTGGGCAACATACTCGTCCGGCGCCTGCAGCGGCCAATGTGGAGCTGTGAACGGCCTAACGCATACACGTCAGTAGACATTCATATCAAAAGAAGAGGCTCGACCGTCGTCAGCTCACTCACAAATAAGAGAAGAACGGCCGCTCATCTCCCTTCTCCTTCCTATCCTTAAGATACCCAACCATCTTATCCCCATACCCATTGCTGCTATACCACGGCTTCGGCAGCTCCGTCAAATACTCCCCGTCCTCGCTATGCAGCGCAATAAAACTCATCGTCATGAAATCCGGGATGCGATCCTCAACCCCTTGGCCCTCCAACTGCGGCTCGTACGCATAATGATTACTGCAAGCAGGCAGATGCGCAAAACTCCTCTCAAACCCCCTCTCCCGCGGGAAGCGTTGCGGGATGAGTCCCAAGTGCCACTTTCCGGCCATCAGCGTTAGGTACCCAGCATCCTGGAGGAGTTCAGGGAGCGTGACGACCCGTTCATTGAGGTAGCCTTCGTAGCCCGGCATGCCGCGTTGAGGGGCCGTAGACCAGTGTTGTTGCTCGCCTGAGGAGGGCGCGTTTTGGCCGCTGTTGTTGGTCCTAGAAACAATAGGTGAAAGATTAGCAGTGTCTTAGACATGTTGCACCCAAGTTTACTTGCCATTCGATTAGGTTGCCTAGGCCGGCGATGTGGTGGTCGGTACCTGGGAAGGGTCAGTAGTGTCTCTGGCATTGTGGGAATCTGGCCTGGGAGTGACCTGCCAGTCAAGATCATAGCCCTGCTAGGCGAACAAGCAGCCGCAGCATGGAAATCCGTAAACCGCAACCCATTGCTGGCGAGTTTGTCGAGGTTGGGGGTCCTAATCTCGCCGCCGAAACAACCTAGATCTGAGAAACCTGCCGAACCGAGAAGTTACAGTGGTTAGTAATGTCTCGGAGAAGACGTTCACAAGTACTCACCTAAGTCATCAGCCACAATAACGAGAAAGTTGGGCCGTTTTCCAGCGTGCCCGCTTGAAGCCGCTGATGCGTTCATGTTTCGTGCCGATGAGCATGTACGTCTGTCTTAGGATTGCAGTATGTTGTGGGAATTGGATAGAAGAGTGTGAACGAAGGAGACCGTAAGGAAAGAGCGAGCACGCAATATAGTAAGAATGTGGTCCACGGTAGGTAGCTGTGCCTGTAAGCTGTACCTGCATCCGATGTCGTCTTCGGGTCGTCGGCTAGTCCTAGTCCAAAGATTGCTCAAGCATCTCGTCGACTGCAACACATACTGTGCGTAGCTTCGAGGCTCTCTCCAGGATGTTCGTGCGGTGGAGAGCGCTGTAATGTGATGTGTGTTGTGCGAATAAGGTGAAGGGACAAGATGAGTACGAGCAGGCAGCTTACAGGCCTGCCCGGTTCAGGACATATTGTTCTCAGCTCTGCGACTCTCGAAGGCCTTGACCTTTCAGATAAGTATGTGCGTCATGATATGGACCAGAGAGCCAGTCTCGCATGTTGAGATGGGCTGCCGCCATCCGTGTTCCATCATACGCATGGCTGACCACTGCAGTATGGCCAGAACAGAACAAACAAGAACATGAGACATTTGCTTCAGTCGAACCTCTCAATTGCTATCTAGACACTATGTTACAATCAATGCTACACCTGTAAAACCCGTCCCACCACCAGCCAGAAATCGCTTCGCCATGCAGCAAGAGTGAAGAGGGGAGATATATATGCTTTTCTGCTTTGCAAAACGACAAGGCCGAAGAAGTAATCTCGATTTTGTAGAATCAGTCCATGAGCGGGTAACAGGGTGTGCAGTCGCACGAGCACGGCAGCGTCCACGGGAACTGTTGTCAGCTTAAAACATGCCACCACCGCCCATCCCACCCATTCCTCCCATACCACCCATACCACCACCGCCCATCGGTGGGCCCTTCTCCTCAGGCGCCTCCACGATCGCAACTTCGGTCGTGCCAAGCAGCGACGCCACACCAGAAGCATCCATCAGCGCTGTTCGCACGACCTTGAGGGGATCCAGGATACCAGCAGCGATCATGTCGACGTACTCGCCCTTTTGGCTGTCGAAACCCTTGTTGAAGTCCTTGCCGAACTCGTCCATGAGCTTGCCGACGACGACAGAGCCTTCAGTGCCGGCGTTCTCGACGATCATGCGTGCGGGGCGGGTGATGGCAGATTTAACGATGGAGACACCGAGCTGCTGGTCGAAGTTCGCGGCCTTGACGTCGCCTAAGGCGTTGGCAGCGGCCTTGAGGAGAGCGGTGCCACCGCCTGGTACGATGCCTTCTTCGACGGCAGCGCGGGTAGCGTTCAGGGCATCAACCATGCGGTCCTTCTTCTCGCCGACTTCGACTTCGGATGCACCGCCCACCTTGATGACGGCTACACCACCGGAAAGCTTGGCCAGACGCTCTTGGAGCTTCTCCTTCTCGTACTCGGATGTGCTTGGGTCGGCCATGACACCGCGGATCTGCTCGCAGCGGTTGCTGACGGCGTCCTTGTTGCCCTCACCATTGAGGATGACGGTGTCTTCCTTGGTGATGGTGATGGAGCCAGTAGAGCCGAGCATCTCAGCGGTAGCCTTCTCAAGCTTGATATCGAGCTCGTCGGTGAAGACAGTGCCCTTGGTGAGGACAGCCAAATCGCCGAGAATGCTCTTGCGGTTGTCGCCGAAGCCTGGAGCCTTGACGGCTGCGACTTGAAGCTGGCCACGGAGCTTGTTGAGGATGCAGACGGCAAGAGCTTCGCCATCGATATCCTCAGCGATGATGACCAATGGTCTCCTCAGCTGCTGCGAGGCTTCAAGGGCTGGGACGATATCCTGGACGGCAGAGATCTTCTTCTCGGAGAGGAGAATGAGCGGCTTCTCGAACTCGACCTTCTGCGACTTGGTGTCCGTGATGAAGTATGGGGAGATGAAACCGCGGTCGAACTTCATGCCTTCCGTTACCTCGAGCTCGTCTTGGATCGTCTTGCCCTCCTTGACAGTGATGACACCCTCCTTGCCGACCTTCTCCATCGCGCTGGCGAGTAGGGCGCCGATATGTGTGTCGCCATTGGCGGAGATGGTCGCGACCTGGCTGATCTCTTCTGAAGTGGTGATGTCGCGCTTGTTCTTCTGCAGGTATTCGATAACCGCCTCGACGGCTGCCTGAGTGCCTCGTCTTAGATCCATTGGGTTGCAGCCGGCGGCGACGTTCTTGACGGTCTCGGAGAAGATGGCACGGGCGAGGACGGTGGCGGTTGTCGTTCCATCACCAGCGACCTCGTTGGTCTTGCTGGCAACGTCCTGAAGGAGGCGAGCACCCAGATTCTCGAACTTGTCTTGGAGTGTGACAGCCTTGGCAACCGTTACGCCATCTGTCAATCACAGGGTCAGGGAGTGGAATGTGTAGATGAATCATGCTGTATACTCACCCTTGGTGATTTTCGGGGACCCATAACTCGACTCGATGAGAACATTTCGGCCCTTGGGTCCCAATGTGGTTGCAACAGCCCTCGCGAGCGTGTCAATACCCTTTAACAGCGCCGCTCGTCCTTCTACACCAAACTTGAGCTCCTTGTGCGCGAAACGTTGCTGTATTAAGGATCCGGGAAGGACTCGGGTCGATCGAGCAGCTGCTCTGGGCGCGGCGGAAAGGGCGCGATACATGGTCAATCGTTCTAGAAAGAGGCAGGTGATGAGATCAAGATGAAGACCACAAATGCGCTTGATTCGAAGAGGAGTATGGGAGAAGGGAGGTTGGATGGGAGATGGAGTTCCGACTGTCGAAGTTTCGAGACCGGGCAGCAACCGACCAGATCGAGAAACATTGAGCACGGGCCTCTCACCTCCGAACTGGCCGCAAGTCGACTTCACTTCCTGGCACTCCACTCCGGATGGACTCCAGATAGCATTGGCCACGGCTCAGGTACCTTAGGAGGAGATCAGCAATGCCAGATGGACCGATACGTTCCAGCTCAGCATGGCCACCAAGAAGCATTGGTATGCCCACCTCGGACCGTAGGCTCTCCCCGTGACTGGATTCATTGGAACATCTTCGTGCAGGTAGGCAGATACTGGCTCCGCGACAGTAGTAGCCCGATGGTCGTAAGCACTCTTCCAGATGCTGCAGTACTGTCCGAACAACCATGCAGTGGTGCCACGCGTAATCAGAAAGAAAGCCATGTCCGAGCGGCATTACGCCCACCAGACCCTGGGGAACTCACTTATGGGTCCTTTGCGACGTGTCGTCGCGTGCCAGCCGGCATCAGCCTTTCTAACGCCGGAGCTCATCAAGACCAGGGAAATGGTCGCGATGCAGTCAGAATCGCTGCCGCTCGAGAAGATGTCGCGTCCTTGCCGACATGAGACGTGACAACGGTGCCCTCCCGGTCCCCCAAGCCCACGCATTTGCCCCGACCACTGCAGTATCCTCATGGTCTCAAGCTCCTGCAGATGCTTCTGGCACACTCCTCTGGCCAAGCATCGCACGACGAGAGGAGCGTCCACGTCCCATGGTAACGGAAGTGCTCGCGTCGGACGCGATTCCCATCCCCATCCCCCGGAATATAACACACAACACCACCCAAGTATAGGATCCCCAGCTCTTTCTCCCCTTCCTTCGACCATCCTTCGAGCACTTTGAGATTGTATCCCAATCTCGTCAACAAAGGAACTACACGTGCTGCTTCTTTCTTCTTGATCCCCAGCCGAGGAAGCTTGTCTTTGTTCAATCCTCGACTTCAACTCATCACCGCGTTCTTGGCGGAGAACTAGGGCACTGGCGCCCCGGCAACAGAACTTCTACCGGCTTCCGCTACTTCACGCCTTTCCGCCTTGCCCCTCCCACCTGCTTGATCTTCTGTCTGGACAGAACATCACCTACTTTCCATCACCAACAACCGCGCCTGCAACTGATTCTTGCACCTCCATCTCCATACCCACTCATCATCTGTCTACGACAGACATCACTGCGTTCGACTGCGCGAACCGCATCTGCATCTCTTCACACTCTCTCATCTGTCTACTACAGGTACTTCCCTCACTCCCATCAACAACACACGTCTACCGTCAGCAACGCGTTATAATAAGTCTGTCCTCGACCTGCTCTACGTGCGTAGAGACTGACTGGCACTGCACAGCGCCAACGCCATGCGGACCAAGCAGGTCGTGAAGAAGGTCCCTGGCGGAATGGGGATAGAGTTGCGACCCGCCGCAGCCGGATACTCTTCGGCGAACATCACCACCTCCCTCTCTAACATGGTCTCGACGCGTTCCTCATTACAGGCCAGCCTACAAGCAGAAACACCCGCAGCTGCTAGAACATCTGCAACCGCTCTCGTCTCGATGGAGACGGATACGAGCTCCTCATCACCTGCCGAAATGGCGGTAGAATCTTCTACCTCGCCGACTGACCATCAAGTCGCGTCATCCTCCATCTCTCCGTCTAAGGACTCATCCGGCAGGGTGTACATCCTCGACACGCACTGCTACGAAAGGAGGAAGGCGCAGGAGATTGCGTACTACAAAGTCTTCTATAGAAGGCTCAAGGCGCAGATCATCGCGCAACAACCGGCCCTTCGGACTTTTGGCGGCCCTCCATCTGCGCGATTTCGCACCTGCAATTGGCGTTTCGATAAGAGCCTCGTCGCCGAGCGCCCGGAAACCAAGGAGCACGAATGGCTCTGCACCATCCCGAGTGATCCACGTCATTTCGTCGCCGAAGCTCATCGCCGAACGGACAAGCCAACTGGCGTCCAAGTCCCTACTCTGGCAATTTGTAACTATGTTCGAGAGTTTGCTCCGAGCGAGCACATCAGCAGACCGTTACAAACCCAAATCAAGAGGCCGTGGAAACCCCTGGAGCTGTTCGAGGGGAAGATCAAGAGGGCGAACGAGGAACACTCCCAGCGATGGCTGATTGCACAAGAGCAAGTCACTCAGCCAGAGATTGACGTTGATGATGAAGGAAAAGAAGAAGAAGAAGATGCAAGCTTCCAGTGGAAGGACGAGCACATGCTCCAACGCATGACTGACAAGAGCAAGGACAATGCTTGTTCAACTAACGGTATTACCAAAGTCAAGCGCCCCGGCAAGTTCAATGGTGACAAGTGGCTCGAGAGGATGAACAAGGCCAACTCGACTGTCATTCAACCGTGCACTGGATCTAACACGGTGACCCACTGGAAAGGAGGTCCGAAGCGACACAGGTTCACTGACTTCATGGCAACGGCCGCCGCGGCGAACAAGGACGAGGATCTTGATTTCAGCTTCGATCCAGCCGACGCTGAGGACTGGGTAATCAAGACCGCTGGTCCTGCCGGGGATTACGAGCTCTTTCACCGCGGGACCAGCAACCCAAATCTTCGTCGACTCTTCGCGGCACCTGATCGCCCTGCCGGCGTTCACGATCCAGCAGAGCAAATCCATTTCCAGGATGCCGAGCGCAAGGAGCAGGCCAAGATCTGGAAGGCAAACGCAGCCACGCGGGCACAGATCAATCAGAGGCTGGCTCAGACCTTTCCTGTCCACGGTGCTGAGTGGGAGATGCAGGTCAAGCAGGCTGAGAAGGACTTGTGGGAGGCTGGGAAGATTATGCCTCCGACCATCGCGGCCCTGAACAAGGAGGCGAAGGCTGAGGCTGCTAGAGAGAAGAAGAGGAAGGCTACGGACGCTCTCGAAGGAGGTGACAGCGGTGCGATGGCGCCGCCGGCCAAGAGGCGCGGGGGAAGGGGTGGAGCGGCTACAGCGACAGGCAGCGAGGGTGGCAGTGCCCTCGAAGTCGACAACGGCGGCGCGGAAGACTCGGCATCTACTGCAGCGGCGACACAACCACGGAGGTCCCTGAGACACAGCACCAGGACGGCAGCCGCGGCATTTACGAACGCAGTCGAGGCTGAGGGCGCCGCGTCCGACAGCGCAGTTCCCGAGACCACTGGTGATGTTACCAACTCCGCAGCGTCGACTGTGGTGGCGCCGCCAGCTAAGAAGCGCAAGAGAGGGACTGAGATGGCTACGGCGATAGGCAGCGAGGTCGGCAGCGCCCTCGAAGGCGACGGCGGCGTTGCGGAGAGTGGATCAGACGCTGCGATGGCGGCATCTCCGAAGAAGCGCAGGGGACGAAGCACCCCGGAGCCGGCATACCACACTCTCGAAACTACTAATACCGCGCGCTCAACTGCCAAGACTAACGACACGGACCTGGTCTCCAGTAAGGTTCCTACCCTTCACCAGGATTTCATGATGCATTACCACGCAGCGGTAGCAAAGGCCGATGCAGCGGAAGCAACGGCGGCTCAGGCTGGGAAGTCGAAGAAGAGGAATGCCGGTACTGTTTTCGAGGGTGAGATGGGAGGAGAGGCGGCTGAGCAGGCTGAGCAGGCTGGACACCCAATGGTTGTGGACGGTGTCGTTCAGAGGCCCGGTTCGCGTAATATCTCACCACTCACTGTTGTGGGCAGTGATGAAGATGAAGCGGCAGCTGCGCTGCTTACTCTATCTGCAGAGACGGAGGTCGATGCCTCCACCGAGCCAAGCAAGCCGGAGACTCAGCCAGCACAGGAGGTTCAGCAGCGTAAGAAGCCAAAGCTGACCCTCAAGAATTCAGGTCCGAAGCCGGCGACACCCGGGAAGGGTATTCAGACTGGCAAGAAGGACGGTGATGAGGCGATGAGGGACGCCGAATGAGGGATTGGGTGCTGTGTACGTGGCGAAAGAGGAAGCCGAATGTAGGACTATGGGTGTGGAAACGTTCCTTTCTGTGAGCATGGCTGGATTTGCAGGGCACTGGCTCTACTCTGTGGCCAACAGGGCGTGATCGTGGCTCTGCTTGCAGGGGCAACAAGTGCATGGATATTTACTGCTGCGTGTGTTTCAAAGGTTTAGCGATGGAGTTTGGATGGCATGGTTCGCGCTGAAGCGACTATGTACTGGCTTTTTTTGCATAGCGTGGCATGGGCACTGAGCGACACTTGTTTTTGACAGTACACAAAACTGAGCATAGCTGTACTAAAGGGTATAAAACCTATCACCAAAGTCTCCCAGCCCAGGTACGATGTAACTGTTGGAAAATGTTAGCTCAGCGCCCTTTTAGCATTGTTCGGGGACATGGACATACTTCTTCTCATCCAATCCTTCGTCCACGAACGCAGTCACGATCCGTAACCGTGGGTATTTCTTAGAGAAGTTTGCTGCACCCTCTGGCGAGGCGATGAGATTGAGGAACAGAATCCGCTCTTCTGGCACGCCCTTCGATCGAAGCACATCAACCGCCATGAGTGCCGAGCCGCCTGCAAGTGCTGTCAGTTCCTCTCACATACTCGTAAATAGTCTCCAACAACTCACCAGTAGCCAACATCGGATCCAACAACAGCACCCACCGATCCTTCACATCCTCCGGCAGCTTATCGTAAAACAACCTAGGCTTACTCGTCTCCTCGTCCCTCTGAATCAGAATCTTCCCGATCCTTACACTTCTACAGCACTCCCGCAACGCCTGCTCCATCGCCTCACCAGCACGCATGATCGAGACGCCACAGATCTTGCCCTCGAACTTCACGCCCGCGTACGTGCGTCCCACGGGCGTGGTGATGGTGTGCGGGTGCACGGGCAAGTGGTTGAGAGCTTCTTCCACGAGCAGGCGGTTGATGCGGTTGCTGTAGAAGATGAAGTCTGCCCGGTTTGTGTTTTTGTCGCGGATCATGCTGTGTAGGAATGTGACTTAGAAAGCCAATGGCTAAGAT
>JAABUL010000633.1_pt1 | contig 74096 bp, 58 predicted proteins | sample 5559151 | NCBI WGS metagenome assembly JAABUL01 (sample SAMN10711876, study PRJNA513368) | rock metagenome | isolation source: Antarctica rocks | place: Antarctica: Victoria Land, Pudding Butte sud | reverse complement strand
CTGAAGACCAAGCCGTTGTCGATGATGAGGACGAAGATCCCCAGCTTGCGAAGCAGTCAGAGGAAGAGTTGGATTACGACATGGAGTCAAGCTCGACATCGCCACACAGACGTAAGTCGTCAGGGTTATCCGTGGCCTCAGTCGAAGATCCTCTTCTCTATCGTCACGATTCGACGAAGACGGATATCAGTGGCTTCGCTCGTGGAGCAAGGATAAGTCAAAAGATCTACGTGGTCACCGAGGACTTGACTGTTGTGGTGGCAGGATTCACTACAACGCCAATGGGTTTCCTTTTATACATTGGCTTTTGCATTCTGTCTCTAGGACTGGGCTACTTGGTACTTCGGTGGCTACCTCGTTGGCGTGTACGGTTGGTTGGGACCTCGAAGCCCTTGCAAGTATGCGATTGGGTCGTTGTTGAGGTGAGATTACCTCGTCGCCACCGAACAGCGAGGGTCACAGCTAAAGCTGACCAGAATCAATGGGGCGAGTTCGCAACTCAAAACATCGTCAAGGCTCCTTACGGGCATGCCGCCTCTACAGTATTTGGTCTGAAAGGAAAAAAGCGCTATCCTCTTGATTACGACGAGGATGATGACCCTGTTATGAGATACCTGCACTTTCTCGACTACCGTTACATCAGATTCTGCTTCCACCCACTTAGAGACAGGTTTGTTCTGTGCAGCGACTGGAAAGATCCGAATTGGACAGATGTGAAGACAATTAGAATTGGGTTAGAGAGCGACGAAAGGCAAAGGCGAGAGCAAGTATTTGGCATGAACGAGATTGACATACAACAGAAGTCTATTCCCCAATTACTAGTCGACGAAGTGAGTCTGCCTTTTCGCCCCAGGTCAAGAGACCAGAGTCTAATTTCCTACAGGCGTTTCATCCATTCTATATTTTCCAGATCGCAAGTCTTATCCTTTGGTCTCTTGACGAGTACTATTACTATGCAATTTGCATCTTCCTTATATCTGTTATTAGTGTTACGACAACTTTGATCGAAACAAGATCGGTAGGACAATTCATGACGGCTTCTTGCGCATACTGAGAAACAGCTAGACAATGAAGCGTCTCCGAGAGATTTCGCGCTTCGAGTGTGAGGTGCGGGTTCTGCGGAACGGCTTTTGTAAGTGACTGGAACGTTTCTGAACCAATCCCTGACAGATATCTTTCAGGGCGACAAGTGGAAAGCGGAGAGCTTGTGCCCGGAGACGTGTACGAGGTGTCTGACCCATCTTTGACACAATTCCCTTGTGATAGTCTCTTGTTGGCTGGAGACTGTATCGTCAATGAGAGCATGTTAAGTGGTATCCTTATGCGAACCTCAAGTACATCGAACATCAATACTTACCACTAGATCAGGCGAATCTGTACCAGTCTCAAAGATTCCAGCGACAGATGAAGTCTTGCAAATACTCAGTATGAGCGCGAGTACGATGAACCCTGAAGTTGCCCGGCATTTCTTGTTTAGTGGCACTAAGATAATACGAGCAAGGCGCCCTCAAGAAGGACTGGACGATGAGGCGGTCGCATTGGCCATTGTGGTCAGGACCGGCTTCAATACGACGAAAGGTGCCCTCGTTCGTTCGATGCTATTCCCCAAGCCTTCGGGCTTCAAATTATACAAGGATGCCTTTCGATATGTCTCCGTCATGGCTGGGGTTGCAGGCGTCGGCTTCATCGCCTCATTCATCAACTTTGTTCGACTCCAGGTACGGATGCAAAGCAGTATTTTCGTGTCTCTAGCTGATGTGGATTAGCTGGCATGGCATTTGATCATCGTTCGTGCATTGGATTTGATCACAATAGTTGTGCCTCCTGCGTTGCCAGCGACATTGTCTATTGGGACCAGTTTTGCTCTTTCGAGGCTAAAGAAGAAGAACATATTCTGCATCAGTCCTCAAAGGCAAGCATAGATGTCCGGCAGTAGTCCAATGCAAGACTCTGACCTCAATTAGGGTGAATGTTGGCGGTAAATTGGACGTGATTTGCTTCGACAAAACTGGAACGTTGACCGAGGACGGCCTTGACGTTCTTGGAGTTAGAGTTGTACATCGGCCAGCGATGAGGTGCGCCGCCTTGTTTCCCAGTCACAGACTCATTGCTGACCTTCGTCTAGATTCAGCGACGTGCTGAGTGACTGCTCCGCACTTCTACCTAGCGCTTCCTATGAGCGAGACCCTACGGTCGACTATCATATCCACCAAGCCACTCTCTACACAATGGCTACCTGCCATTCATTACGTTCAGTAGATGAAGAACTCTTGGGAGACCCTCTCGATGTCAAAATGTTTGAGTTCACAAGCTGGTCTTTCAAAGAGCTTGCACAGAAAACGAACGTCATGGAGGAGAATGTCCAAAATAGTCCTTCATCGATCGCTAGACCACCTGCGGGCCTTGAATATGGCATGGATGTTTTTAACAAGTCGATCAGTGTTAGTACCGTGACAATCCGCACCGTACCGCGCGCTGCTTACTGGTTTGTAGAACAAATCCATTGAATTGGGCACACTGAAATCGTTTGAGTTTTTGTCGCAGTTACGTCGGGCTAGTGTCATTGTCGGACAATCTGGCTCTTCAGGGGGTGACATATACGTGAAAGGAGCACCAGAGTGCATGAGGGAAATCTGCCGCCAGGATAGCTGTAAGCCTCTTCAAGGCTCGGCCGCAAAGACTTTCGGGATTAATGAACCCTGGCAGTTCCCATTGACTACGAAGAGTTGCTGAGCTTCTACACTCACCGAGGGTTTCGAGTCATTGCTTGTGCTACTAAACATATGGAAATGCTAAATTGGGCGAAGGTAGAGAAGATGAAGCGGCAAGATGCCGAATCTGATCTTGACTTCTTGGGATTTATTATCTTCGAGAATAAATTAAAACCATCGACTACCGGGGTGATCGATGAACTCAACGACGCCGATATCAGGAACGTCATGTGTACCGGCGACAACATTCTTACCGCCATTAGCGTTGCCAGAGAATGTAACCTAATTGATCGCACAGCCCACTGCTTCATCCCTCACTTTCTTGAAGGTCTGTTACTCCTCCCCATGGTGATGAGCATACACCTGATCCATCCAAAGGGGATTATCGAGACCCCAAGGCTCTCTTGAAATGGCAGAGCGTTGATAATTCGCTTTTCGAATTGGACGAGAACACTCTTATGGTATGCGCTGACACAGCACTATTCCTGTTGATACTGATCATCCTAGCCTCTGCCACCGCCCGCGGAAAGCGATGCATCATTACCCTACGATGTGTCAAATCTTCGAAACTACTGTCTCGCTGTGAGTGGTGATGTTTTCAGGTGGGTTATCGAGTTTGGTAGTGAGGATGTCCTCAAGAGGGTATGTCCTGCCTAAGATTGTACAGTCGAAATGTGTGTAACGTGGAGTAGATGCTTGTGCGAGGGCAAATCTTTGCGAGAATGTCACCCGACGAGAAGCATGAATTGGTTGAGAAGCTGCAAAGTATAGACTACTGCTGTGGATTTTGTGGTGATGGCGCCAATGATTGCGGGGCTCTCAAAGCCGCAGACGTAGGCATCTCGCTGTCTGAGGCTGAAGCTTCCGTGGCAGCGCCTTTCACTAGCCGGGTCTTCGATATATCTTGCGTCCCAGAAGTCATACGGTACCGCCCTTAAGGTCTCGACCTCCGTTGCTATATGCTGATATCTCGAGCAGTGAAGGACGTGCGGCTCTCGTGACCAGCTTCTGCTGTTTCAAGTATATGAGTCTATATTCCGCGATCCAATTCACTTCCGTTAGCTTTCTTTACGCATCCGCCTCCAATTTGGGAGACTTCCAGGTAGGTAGCTAATTCGATGGACTTTGCAACATCTTCTGACTCAGCAAAGTTCTTGTTCATAGACATCTTTCTAGTGCTGCCAGTCGCCATCTTCAGTAAGTCTTTCTGCGGTGAACGATGGCAATATATCGACTGACTGCTCCATAGTGGGATGGACTGGTGCATATCCAACCTTGAGCCGGAAGCGACCCACTGCAAGCTTAGTCTCTCGCAAGGTGCTCACTCCATTGCTGGGTCAGGTATTGCTGTGTATACTTGTACAGCTCATCGCGTTCGAATACGTACAGCAGCAAGCATGGTAAGCCAATAGTACTGCCTCTTTCAAGTAGTGGGTACTGACTGACCACGCCAAGGTTTGTGCCTCCACGATTGAACACTGCGAAATCAAACATAGTGAATTCAGAGAACACGACTCTGTTCCTGATCTCTTGTTTCCAATACATCTTTTCTGGAATTGTGCTCAGCGTCGGCCCACCTTTCCGGCAAACCATGAGAAACAATTGTGAGCTGTATCAAGGTACACGATAAGATCGTGCTAATCTCCCTATAGCGGCTTTCGTGGCCACAATAGTTGCGACCTCCTTATTTTCTGCATATATGCTTTTCGACCCAAGCGCTTGGCTGGTCAACATCATGGAATTGACGACTATGTCTGTGTATTTCAAGGGTTTTCTAGTGGTCCTGGCATTGGGTGGCCTTGCATGCGCATGGATAGCTGAGAGGCATGTGTTTTGGTGGGTTGGGCGCCTCATAGGAAATCTCCATGATGCTATGTGGCCTCATCGAAGCAAGAAGAGGAAAGGGTACAAACTTCTATTAGAAAGTATGCGAATGTAGATAGAGAAGTCATAGAATTCCGACCAAATTGAGGGCACAAGGTTTCGCATGAGACACCGTAGAATGACGACGTCTAAGTGTACAGATAGACTCCAATGTATGCTCCGATCTGCTTGCTTCATTCCATACACTTCCTATGCTCTCCAGCCAACCCACAACATCCACTGTAAACCCTTTGCCAGAGCCACAGCGCGATGAACATCGGTGCGTGACGGCGAGCACAATTTCGGAAGCATATCCGCGTTCTTTTGTGACCGAGCTGATGCTTCTGCAGAGTGGCTTCTCGATGGGGGTTATCTCCCCCAAGCTCTTATAAGATTTGGGATTCGAGGCCAGCTTCAAGACCGCATACGTGCCATCCAGTGCACTTCACTTGAACAGGCCTACACGACCAAAATGAATTACGTGAAAGCACTCCGTACTAGACCAATGGCAATAGAAACTGCCACTGCGAATTCTCAGCATTACGAGGTTGGCACCGGAGTTCTCAAAGCCTGTCTTGGGCCACGGATGAAGTATAGCTGCTGTCTCTACCCGACGGGGAAGGAAACCCTTGGGCAGGCGGAAATCGAAATGCTCGAGACTTACGTCGAGAAAGCGCAGCTGACGGATGGTATGAAGATCCTGGACCTAGGGTACGCAAATCAGTTTCTATTATGGTGAGGCCGACTCGTGACTGACATCTCTCTGAAGCTGTGGATGGGGCTCTGGGGCGCTCTACTTTGCCGAGATCTTTCCAAACTCACAGATCACAGCATTTTCTAATTCCAGAACCCAAAAAGAGTACATCGTTGAGCAAGCTAGATCGAAAGGACTTTTGAATCTCAATGTCATCACTGGGGATGTGGTGGACTTCGAATTTGAGGAAGGCGTTTTCGACCGTGTATTATCTATTGAACTCTTCGAACATATGAAAAACTATGAGCTGCTAATGGCGAAGGTCGCGCTTACTTTGAAGCCTAGTGGAAAGCTTTTTGTGCATATCTTCGCACATAGGACTACCCCGTATGACTTCGAGGAAGGCTGGATGAGTACCCATTTCTTTACGGGAGGCACAATGCCTAGTGCAGATCTGCTCCATTACTTTCAAAAGGATCTGAACTTGCAAGAGCAATGGTGGGTCAGTGGGAAGCATTACGCCAAGACATGCGAGGTGAGGTATCTCGGAAGCTGCATAGAAATGCCTTGATTCAAGGCTTGCTAATGGCAAATAGGACTGGCTGTCAAAGATGAACGAGTCCAAGAAAGACATATGGCCGCATCTGGAAGAAACATATGGCAAGAACAACACTGCCATGTGGTTCTACCGATGGCAGATCTTTTACATGGCTTGTGCCGAGCTCTTCGCGTATGAGAGTGGCGACACTTGGGGAGTATCGCACTATCTATTCCAGAAGCCACAATGAGCATTCGAAGGCGTTCCGTGGAGCCAAAGCAGAGTTGTCATCACGGCGTTGAAGCAGTTTCGCACGGTATTTTGTTAGATCTTGATGGTCGTCAAGCTATGTATGTATTTGCACGTTTCATGTACCAAGCGAGAGGTTCATGGCGGAGCGAGGTTGGAATATCGTGATGTTCAAGCTTCAAAGAGCTATGTACACAGGAAGATTATCCGGCGACCAAGCACGACCTTTACTGCCGCACTAGAACGTACAATGTTCCCCAATGACAAAACTTGGGCCCTGAACCCGAACGCCATATATTGCGACTGATTGGACCGTCTTGACAATTCAATGATCCCATGGATGCTTCCAGCCCAACAGAACTGGCCCATCTTTCTTGGCACGATACATTAACTGTATTGGATCAACTTGAATTAATTTGGAGTGTGAAGTAGTGCACTGACAAAAAACCACATCGAGGCTCCGAGTAATGTTGCGGAATATCGATACAATGGTCGCACCTGGAGCCACGAGAACAATTAGCCCATTCTTTGGGGATCCAAAGAATTGCACTACTCATCGGAAGTGCAACGTACTGGATGCATGTGGATCGGATGACTGCCGTGGATCCCATGGTTGCCCGCCATTGCTCTGTGGGCACAGATGAAGAATTATTGGGATTCCGACTATAGAGCAGTTTGATCTCTAGGAAAGCTCATGTATCGCCGGGCTCGAAACTTCCGAGTAGCTTGTCAATCTATTCTGATGATTTGGGAGCACTTCAAAAGTTTCATTACTTTATTAAAGTACTTATGAAGAGCACTTTACCCTGCCGCTGGTTGTTGTAACGGGTCGCGCGCGTCGGCTCAAGAGTAAGTCGCGGCTAAAATGGATCAACCGATGTGCCGATTAAGTGAGAGTGGATTGGAACATCGTCCTTCCCATCTTTACCTATCATTGTCGCACGCACATGGTCGCCATAATTCATTGTCGAGTCCGTGTTAGGGAGAAGCCTAATCTTCTCTTTCCGCAAAGTGGCCCGCACACTTCCCCTCCTCATGGACTTCACCCCTGTCACCTGCATTTAAACCCACCACTTCGCTATGCAGATATTCGTTTCCAACTTCATATGACAACTCTCCTCACCACTGCTCCTGTCAAAACGAACGGCTCCCGGGAAAACACGATAGCTTCCTTGACCTACCGTGAAGCTGTTACTCACAGAGTAATCTAGAAGCCATCGAAAGCATTCCGAGTCAGGAAGTATTGTAATGCGAGTGCGGACCGATAATTTACCCCCAACGCGATTTCGATAAGGTTATCGGCCTTCGAACTACGCTACCAATATGGCCAGCGCAATACAACAGTCCAGTGGGCGAAGTCCGCTTGGCAATCCGACAAGTAACAAGAGGACTGCCGGTCAGGCATCATTGGAGAACGGACGAGATGGAAAGAAGAGATTTCATGGATGTTCAAAGATATCAGGATACACCATCATGTCCAAGCTTGGTGAAGGTACTTTTGGAGAAGTGCATAAAGCTGAAGCGCGTGCCAGTGGAGAAATCTTCGCAATGAAGAAGATCCTCATGCACAATGAGAAGGATGGTTTCCCTATTACGGCGCTCCGGGAAATTAAATTGCTTAAGATGCTCTCACACCCAAATGTCTTGAAGCTAGAGGAAATGGCCGTCGAGCGACCAAAAGGCGAAGGGCGAAAGTTGAAGGCTATCATGTACATGGTCACCCCTTATATGGATCATGACTTGTCTGGACTCCTCGACAACCCCGCCGTTCAATTCACCGAGCCGCAGATCAAATGTTACATGCTGCAGTTACTTGAAGGGGTCGCATACTTGCATGCGAGCAAGATCTTGCACCGCGATCTGAAAGCCGCAAATCTTCTTATCAACAACCAAGGCATTCTCCAAATCGCCGACTTTGGATTGGCTAGGCCCTACGATGACCCTCCACCCCAGCCAGGAAAAGGTAACGGCGAAGCTACGAGAGATTACACTACACTTGTGGTTACCCGTTGGTATAGGCCTCCAGAGCTACTTCTTCAACTCAAGCGGTATACGCCAGCCATTGATATGTGGGGTGTAGGCTGTGTATTTGGAGAAATGTTCAGAGGTAGACCTATACTGCCTGGCAACAGCGATGTCAATCAGGCACAACTGATCTTTGACCTCGTGGGATCTCCGACTGAGGAGAATATGCCTGGATGGAGTTCACTTCCGGGTTGCGAAGGAGTTCAATCATTCCAACACCGGAACAAGACCCTCCCTCAAGTATTTGGAGAGCAGGGACCAATCTTCATCTCTCTACTTGGTGAACTCTTGAAACTCGATTGGCGTAAACGATCCAATGCCACTGACGCACTCGAGCATCCCTACTTCAAGAGTACTCCACTGCCAGCCAAGCCGTGCGATATTCCTCAATTCCAAGAGTCGCACGAGTTAGATCGAAAAAAATTGCGAGAGCAGAAAGCCAATCCTCCTCCCGCGCCGGCTGGTGGCACTGTTGGTATGGGTTCGGCGGGAGATCTTACGAATGGTACGGGCCCGGCGAACCATCAAGGACAGTACCGGCCAAGAGGAGGCGCTGGAGCCATCCATGGCGATCTACAACCATATCCGCCGAGAAATAATGCGTATGACTACCGCAATTCTGCGCCAATACGAGACTTCAGAGGGCCTCCTCCTCCGAGTGGTCTGCCACCACCGCCGAGTCATCGAACTGCCTGGCCTCCAGAAGCAAATGGATTACCACCAAGACCGCCACCACCGAGCAATGCTGCTTGGGCAGGCCAAGGGCACCGAGGGACTGTTCCGCGTGATGATGGGAGAGGAAGAATGCCCGCGCGTGATCGAGGTGGGGCGTCTCAAGTGGATACATACATTCCGAGCTACGCTAATCGTGATGACGGACGTCGAGGCCGTGATGAAGGACAGAAAAGGGAAGAGAGGAACGACAGAGGTCGACAAGGAATTAACAGAAGAGATCAAGAGCATCGAGACTCTGGACGGCGGCGAAGCAGAAGCCCAGAGAGAGATCGAGACCGGAACAGGGAGTTTTATCGGCGGTAAAGGTTTGGTGCATTCAAGGAGCTGTCTCGGATTCACGTGTGATGGGACGCGCGATCCAGAGAAACTTTCGAGATACCAGGAGTGTTGGGGGTGTTACGGCTTTGGTTTTTCGTAAGCATTTACAAAGGAGCGAATCAAGAATCACTTGATGTAGCAGGGCGTTGGCAAACCCAAGACCGTGTTGGAATTCGAAGACTGCTCACCATATCGTAGTCTCGCTTTCTACTAGAGATTAGCTCTAATAGAACTCGGACTTTATATCACTTATGTCTGCTTTGGGTCATCATCCATCCTACTCTGACCGAGGGACGGTCATATTTGAATTATTTCGAGCGATGTCAAGCCAGAAGATCTTCGACTGGACGCTGTGGAACGCGTACTATACATGACTTTAGTCGAAATATCTACAGCGCGTAAAGAACGTGTCCATGTCCATTCCGCCGACATGACTTTGTAGCTAATGACGAGGCCGATACCCCCCTCCGAGGTCAGCACAGTAAAGTAAGTAGCTTTCAATCATCACACTTCTCCTCCAGCACCCCTTAACACAGATATTGCAGGCGGCGCGTAGTGCACAGCCTCCTGTCGCTAAGGGTGGGAGTTTGCCTTGGCAATTCTCGAACTCTGTCCCGCTCAGCCAGATCAATTCCCAGTTCCCCACCACGCCCACCTCACATCACTTCACCACTAAGTTGCTCCTTGCTAATTTGCTCAGCATCGTACCGCTGCATAACATAGAGAACTTTTTCCTCACACGTCTGCATCCTCAATACGTTCAGCCATTGCATCGTCGTCGCAACTCAACACAGGCTTTACACATCCAGTTGAACTACCAGCGCGACTGAACACCACCACCACCACCAATCTCCCGAGTTTTTCGCTGCAGCGCTTCTCCTAGACTGGAATATTGAATTGTTCCCTATCTCCTGCAAGCTGCCAGTTCTGCTGCTGTACTGCGATATAGCTCTAGCCGCTCACAAGATTGCAGCCTCTGCCGCTACGCACCGAGGTCCCTACTACCACAATTCCATTCAAGGCTCCAGGGACTCACGCGCACGCGTCATAAACTCTCTGAGATCCGTTCATAGCATAGGAAACACGAATTGGTTATCGCGTCGATGGCTTCGACGCGACGTCTCGATATTTTCCAGGACCCCGGCTCCGCTGCAGATAACGCAGAGATACCATCACAATCTTCCTACGACTTCATAGGCAACATCTTCACCGATGACGACACATTGTTAGAGTCTCCTCTGAGAGGGGGCATCATCCTCAATCCTCCAGCTTCTAGACCAAGCGGACGGTCCCCTCTCAAGTCTGTTCGCCAGCCGACTAATTCTCCACCAAAAGCCCTGCTTGGTAACAAATTGAATCTATCACTTCCACCACCACAAGCACCTCCTTTCGCTACGGACTCACCCATGAAAAGGCAAAAAGTCTCAACCTTCCACCCCATAGCGTCTCAGAAGTCCTTGAAGCCGATCTTTACGACATTCTCGAGCACCGCCTTAACAGACAAGGAAAATGTCCACCCAACATATCACAGTGACAATTTCGCCGAATTCCCAGACCCTTCTTACGATTACAAGCCACCGTTGAAAAGGACTACTAGCAACGCTACACAGGATCGACCCTTGAAGAAGGGACGTATTGAAGGATCAGAAATCCCTGAGCCAGAGAAGATGCCACTGGTGCCGGATGACGGGAGAAAGCCACCTTATAGCTACGCTGCCCTCATAGGGATGTCTATTCTTCGTGCACCCGGTCATCGATTGACTTTGGCTCAGATATACAAATGGATTTCTGACACCTTCTCCTATTACCGCCTCCCAGAGACTGGCTGGCAAAATAGTATTCGTCACAATCTTAGCCTTAACAAAGCTTTCATAAAGCAGGAGAGACCGAAGGATGATCCTGGGAAGGGCAATTATTGGGCAATAGAGCCAGGAATGGAAGCCCAATTCGCCAAAGATAAAGCCACCCGGCGCCCAACGTCTTCTTCGGGACCGAGTATGAAAAGCTCCTCGCTACTATCTAGTGAGGCGAATATCTGGCCCAGTCTGGCCCCACCGCCACCACTGCCCTCGAAAGCGGCCGCGAAGCCCGTAACACGTGCATCTGAAGCTTGTGAGCCTTCATCGGATGCCACCATTCCAGCCTCCGACGCACCATCTCAAGAAGATGAGGTCGAAGAGCTTGCCAATATGCCGCCTCCTCCTTCACGCCTTCCAGTGTCATCTCCACTACAGCCCATCAAATCATCACCACCGGGTACACATCATATCTCCCTACGTGACGACACTCCGTCCCCTGGGGCAGATTTCGCTCTGCCTTCGAGCAATTTAAGATCAGGAAAGCGCAAGTTGGCAGCAATGGACGATAGTGGCTACTTCTCCTCTCTAGATTCTTCAGCAACGCGACCATTTGCCGATCCCAAATTGCCCGATATCCACGCCGATAGACATAGAATCAAGCGTGGACGAGCTGAAGAAGAGATTGCCCGGATCCGCTCTTCATCACATGATATCAGCCCAAGCAAAGGCCGATCTTTTCTGAAGCAGCCAACGCCCTCTTTGGTCTCTTCTTCGCCGTTACATCACTTTGATAGCTCCCTGATGCTTCCGCCTTTGACTCCTGCCGTGAAGTTCAAGCTACCCCCGAAACCACCAGCGTCGATCTCGCCCAATACAAATCTGAGAAATCATCGCAACAAGATTAGGGAGTTGGTCGGCTCTCCAATAAAGAATACCGCCCTGTTCAGCGACGACATTCAATTCAGTCCGGCATTCAATATTGTTGATGACTCACGCAACATGTTCGATGATGACTACCAAACTATCAGCGTCTTTACTAACGGCAACGAGAGTGCATCTCTCCGTCCGGCTCCAGCTTCGCCAGTGAAGCGCTCTTTACGTCGTCCTAGGACTGATCGTGCAAATAGGATCTCCAACGTTCTTGCTGATATCACTGGAACAAATCTGAATGGCAAAGCCTCTTCATTAGACTTGATGGCTCCCAGCTATACTTCGCCGCTACAGCAAAAGTCCCATAAGTCATCCCTCGAATTTGAGAGCAACTTCGATGATGTCGCGAAGGAGGATATGTTTGGTCTGGACTATCTTGATGATGAAGAGCCAGATGACTTTGGTGGATTAGACATCCTGCAAGGTTTTCAGAAGATTGGTGGCAGTCAAAATTCTTCCGGTCCCGTGTGTAGCTCGCCAAGGCCTCTCCTAGGAGCACGATATCATACTTCGCGTTTCTAACACTTGGCTTCCCCTTGCACAGCACGTTTACTCATATATGGGTGCACGGATCAATTGCCTCCTACTCTTCAATTTTGCCGTCACGGGATTGCACTTCTTCTCCCTCCCGCGTATGAGGATTCCCCTTATATAGCCTCGGTCGGTCCTGTACCTGAGGAGAAAGAATACTTCGTTTTGATTTACCCGGCATCCTACTGTCATCAAGGAGAATTTGGAGTTGCAATGCACTCGAGGGCTTGACCATAAGAAATCGAAAGGCCGGAGTCTCATCGGTCAAAGTTCATTAGCCTGGGAGTGGAACTGGAGGGAATCGAATGAAGCATACGATGACCAAGATAACAATGATTCAGCGATATGGGATGATGGGGTTCAGCAGTTTTATGACGAATTCAGCAAGCAAGTCTTCCATGTATATCTTAAGCGTCCCAACGACGCACCCAATTTTACGGTCTAGATGCAATATCAATGCTTCCCAATGGTCGAGTCGTAGAACTTCATGGCGCAGTATCCCCGGCTCGCAGTCCGAGCAATGTCTGATTATGCCAATGTCTGAAATCATGCAGTCATGACTTTATCGTTCTGAAGCTGTGTCTGAGTAATTTGCGAGGTGTCTCGAATGTCTACATATGCTCTAAATGAACAGAGGAACTAAATCGCCTGAGTGAGAGAAAATGCAAGAATGGGTAGTATGAGTGTGAGGACCAAAGTTTGGGGTTGGACATGATTTCATACCCATGTTCAACAATGATATTGAGAACTTCTTCTTCATAAGTTCTTGATGCACTTCACTAGTTCTAAAAATTGAGGAGTGGGATGAGGCTAAGGAGAAATTATTGGCTCATAGGTACCCCTAGAAAAAGTCATGTCCGATGCTTCCAGAGGACATCGGATTTGTGGCTGAAGTAGCGACGTTCACCCGGAAGAAGCGCATACCTGGAAGAGGCGCAGTCTACAGGGCTACAGGGCTGCTGCAATGAAATCTCAATATTAGTCTTTAATAGTTCTTATAATCTACTGACTTACTCTAATATCAACTTCTTAGGGCTTAGTTAATTGATGGAGTTTTATAGTAGGACTAGAAAATGCCTGTAAAAATCCAGATTTTACGTACGTTAGGTAATTCACCTCTGCTACCTGGCGATCGTGAGTCTTGGCGCAGTCAGCACATGGATTTGGTAGGTAAACTTATGGAATCAGTCATATCTTTGTCGCCAACAAGTCGATTGACGTCATTTTGGAGTGCATGTGCTCCGTAGGCCCATGCACATCATATGCACCAATTGCATATATATCATAATGAGTGGACGTCGGTTGGTCAGTATGTTAAGGCATACTCTGGCATATTGGCAACGTCTTGGCGCAGTCATGTGGCACGGATTTTGGTGTGCAAAATCATATTTCTAGACATATCTTTGTCGCCAATTGACCGATTTACGTCATTTTGGGGGCATATTACTCCATAGGCCCATGCGTATTATTCGTACTATTTGCATATGAATCATAATGAGTGGACGTTGATTGATTAGTTTGTTAAGGCCCAAGCATTTTGGCAACTTCTTGGCGTAGTCATGTCGCACGGATTTTGGTTGCTAACTTATATTTCTAGACGTAGTTATTGCACCAATGGCCGGTATAACATGATTCTTACATCGTTAGATACCGTAAGATAATGCACATCTTTTAGTATTAACCAGTCAAAATAATATACGTGGGTACTCAAGTGCGTGCGATGCGCAAATGCTGTCACCAAAAATGTTGATGTTCCGCTGAACACGCTAATATTGGCGCTAGGCCCATTGTCGTAATGGGGGACTTTTGGGCTAATCGATAAGCGTGGATAAGCTTCAGGGTCCGGATATTAAAATAAAGCCCAGCTCTTTCCGACATTCCGAAGCTGGAAAGAACAACCTTGTCAACCAAACACTCTGGCTACCCCAGATCTCTCCCATCTCCATCACTTCTGTGGCCTGGTCTCGGCAAAGTCAAGTACCCTGCCTTTCAGACAACGTCAACCTTTACTTAATCCTCATGGTGCGCTCGGCCCGGCTGCTGTGACCCTATTTCAAACGATCAGCTGCTGACGAAACTCGTTGACAGGGAAACAATCCGTCCGCCCTCAGTGGTAACCCACCCGGCGGCGATGACAAGGATACTAAGGACAAGAAGGTCCGAACCCCAGAGAAGTGTCATGTGGTGCCAAGCATGTGCTGAACTCAGTGCCTTGTAGAAGGATAAGCCGAAGTACGAGCAACCGCCTCCACCTACGACGCGTATCGGCCGAAGGAAGCGTAAGGCAGCTGGGCCAAACGCGTCTACAAAGCTTCCAGTGATCTACCCGACATCGCGATGCAAGCTCAAGTACCTACGAATGCAACGAGTGCATGACCATCTACTACTCGAAGAGGAATACGTGGAAAATCAAGAGCGGATACGCAAGGCCAAAGCGCAGAGCACGACTACCCCTGCGTCAGCCGGTGGCGATTCAGATGCTTTGGATAGGAATGCAGATGAGAGAAGTCGTGTTGATGATATGAGAGGTAGCCCTATGGGTGTCGGCAATCTGGAGGAGATGATCGACGATGACCATGCTATCGTTTCTAGCGCCACTGGCCCGGAATACTACGTCTCCATTATGTCGTTCGTTGACAAAGATCTCCTCGAACCTGGAGCTAGTATTCTACTACATCATAAATCGGTCTCTGTAGTCGGTGTCCTCACGGATGATGCGGATCCTCTGGTATCAGTCATGAAGCTTGACAAGGCACCTACAGAATCATACGCAGATATTGGTGGACTGGAGGCCCAAATCCAAGAAGTTCGAGAAGCTGTTGAGCTTCCTCTACTGCATCCTGAGCTCTACGAGGAAATGGGCATCAAGCCGCCGAAAGGTGTTATACTTTATGGCGGGCCTGGAACGGGGAAGACACTGCTTGCAAAAGCTGTTGCGAACCAAACCAGTGCTACATTCTTGCGTATCGTTGGTAGTGAACTTATCCAGAAATACCTTGGTGATGGACCACGACTAGTGCGCCAGATCTTCCAGGTTGCCGCTGAGCACGCCCCTTCGATAGTCTTCATAGACGAGATTGACGCCATCGGTACAAAGCGGTATGAGTCTACATCAGGAGGAGAGCGTGAAGTCCAGCGGACTATGTTGGAGTTGCTCAACCAGCTAGATGGGTTTGATGACCGTGGCGACGTAAAGGTCATCCTAGCCACCAACAAGATTGATACGCTTGATCCTGCACTTATCCGCCCTGGAAGAATTGATCGCAAAATTCTCTTCGAGAATCCGGACCGTAAGTATCTACCTCTCCTTCCGTATGCGCTACAAGCAAACCAGGCGGACTAACATACGCCTAGAAAACACCAAGCGCAAGATCTTCACTCTCCATACCTCGAAAATGTCACTCAACGATGACGTCGAGCTTGACGAGTTCATTAATCAGAAAGATGACCTTTCTGGCGCAGATATCAAGGCCATTTGCTCCGAGGCTGGGCTTATGGCCCTCCGTGAGCGCAGGATGCGGGTTCAGATGACGGATTTCAGGTCAGCACGTGAGAGGGTGATGAAAACGAAGACCGAGGGCGAGCCAGAGGGACTGTATCTGTAAAAATTTGAGGAAGCTTGGTAGGGTGCAGTCGAGCGCAAGCAGAGGAGATCTCCGAAGAAAGCTGGTCGATATATTGAATTCAACTTCGAGCATGTCTTATCTAAGCCTTGAAGTGGTAGCAGTAAGAGAACCAATTCAGCCTATGCCTCCTTCACTTTCCTAGATCTCTCGCTCACAATCATGCAAGGAGACGGGATCGTCATGGTGCGTTCGGTGATCATTATCCGAAGCTTTCAACATACTCCGAGCTTGTCCTCGCATCCTTAGCTGCTCATGGAGTGCATTCTGAGTAGCATAGGAAACTATAAGTTCGTCCACAGGGCTGGTTGGTTTTCCGTCCGTCCCCTCCATGCTAAACTGATATGCATCGGAAATGATTCAACGTCCAGCAGTGTCTCGCCTCTTCACGTTTCTTGGAGAGGGAACACGCAGGCGGGTTCGCACCTTTTCACAAGACGTAATGCTAGCATGTGATTTGATTACTTGAGACGGAGGACTCGGATATGGTAGACTGGGCTAACCAGGGGACGCTGCCGATATCATTGTGTTCAAAGCCATGGACACACTGTCTGTGCTCTGGTGATGACCCATAGGAAGACGCAGTTTTATTAAGCTCCGCATTTTGTACATAGGAACTGTCATTGAACGGGTATGGACGCAGCCGATATTATCTGGATTTATCCCAGAGTCTGGAAGATCAAGACTTATGATGCCCTTACAGGCCATGGGAAAGACATGTCAATCTCTGTACTATGACGCCAGGAAGACGTGCTCACACGGAAAAGGTCAAAAGGAAAAACGCTCTGCAGCCAGCGTTTGCTCACAGTTCGCTCGCATATCAATCTCCCGTTGACTTTCAACGCTTATGTACGCGAATGCAGGTAGAGTTCTCGGCGTTATTGACAGTGAGACTGAGTTCAGTACCTCAGACGTGTTATTGGTCCAGCAAGCTGGGCGCTAAGCCCCTTCGGGCTAGCGATGCTGACTCCGCAGCCGAATGGTAACCTTTGAACTGCGTACCTTAGTCAGCCCTTGTAGCCCGAAGGGGCCTAGCTGCCAGCTTGCCCGGCTTGGCACGTCCGAGGTACTCCCGGGTGTCTACTATAGTATAACGTTCATTGTCGGGACGCCAATCACCTATACTCCCGAGCTACAGATCGTCACCATGCCCAAAGCTGAGATAGGGTCTACGAAGTATCTAAACAATAAGCTCAAATCGAAAGGATTACAACGTTTACGATGGTACTGCCAGGTCTGTGAAAAACAGAATAGAGATGAGAATGGCTTCAAGTGCCACGTCCAAAGCGAAAGTCATGTCAGAAAAATACAAGCCATCGGCACAGAGGGGACACAACGAGTGATCTCTGACTACAGCAGAGACTTCCAGCATGACTTCATCCAACTCCTCCGCACATCACACAATACCAAGCCTGTCCTCATAAATCACTTCTATCAGCAATACATCGCTGATAAAGAGCACATCCACATGAACTCTACGCGGTGGCCATCACTAACGGAATTCGCCAAGCACTTGGGTCGGGAAGGTATCTGTCGCGTGGAAGAGAATGACAAAGGTCTCGAAGTCGCTTGGATTGACTCAAGCCCAGAGGCCATGAGGCGTCAAGAGGCGATTAGGAAAAGGGAGAGGCAGGATAAGGGTGATGAGGAGAGGGAGCAGAAGCTAATCAGGGCTCAGATTGAGAGAGCGGAGATGGACTCCGAGGCGAAGTCGAAATGGAAAGAGGACGACGCGTCAAAGGAGCTCAAGAGGGAGCATGGAGAAAGGATCAAGCTCAGCTTTGGCCCGAAGGTCAAAGAGACCAAGGCTCCATCGCAACTTCCTGCTCCTCCGAATGACGATATTAGGGAAGCAGAGCACATTACAAAGAAAGCTCCAGGTTCGATTTTGCCACCAACAGGGGTTCCAACGCCTCCTCCGGAAAAGGTCTCATCGAAGATGGGCATGAATAACAAGCCAAAGAACGTCTTTGCTAGTCTGTCCAAAAAGAACGCACTTGGCGGGAAAGGGCCCGTGAAAGAGGCTTCGAAGAAGCCTACGACTGAGGCTGAAAGGATTATGAAGGAGGAGATCGAGCGAAAACGGATGAGAGCAGCCACTGCTGGCTCCGGTCTTAATTACAAGCGGCCAAGGCTTGGATGAGACTAATGGATCATGGCAATTCAATAACATTATGTAAAGCGAGGAGTCCAGGATGCATGGTCTATCATTGGAATGGGCGAGGTAAAAGTGAGATGCGAATCTCTTCCAAGGTTTAGATTTATAGTAGCAGGAATACAGTGTTGTTCAACTCAATGCTGGGATCCGCCTTATAATGCCAAGATAGGATTCGATCCCGTAAATTCATGAACTCGGTCGCACCTCACCCAAATTAAGCCTTTGGACACCTTCAAATGCCCGAGAAGATGGTTCATAAACCTCAACACGCAGACCAATACAATAAAGTCGTTCTAAACCATGTTCTCGCCTACGAGATGACTCCATTCTCTTTCCCTCTTCCGTCCGCGGGAGTCCCGTTTTCCCCTTCTTCGTCCTCGCTCATCAAGCCTTCCAATTCAAATTCCTCGGCATCTCTGACCCTCCTGTCTACCGATTGTCCTGGAACGTGTCCGTTCGCAACTTCTCTGCTCGCCGTGAGCTTCGATTTTGGTACGTCGATCGGCCAGGTGTAGGTGGCATATAGGTGCAGTAGCATGGAAACGAAGAGGAAGAGGAGGAATGAGATGCTATAGAGAATGAGAATGTAGGAAACGTGTGAGACGTGTGCTGCAGCGAGAAGGGCCATTTGCTCTTCAGTAGCGCCCATGAAAAGGAAGCCGGAGGTATAAAGGAGCTGTGCGGAGAGTCAGCAAATCTCAAACAGCCAATGCAATGGAGAAATTACATACGAAAGGCGTTAAGTATTGAAAGCTATTGGTCTCCCCATTGCTCGTGTCCGATATCGAATTCCGATCCTTCAGCACAAACGATATTTCCACAATCCTTACAGCCCCGGCCGCCATAAGTGTATAGCCAAAGACTGAGTGCACATGAGTGCTGAGCTCTAAGCTCTGCGGGTGCGCGCTCATGCCCCATCCAGTGAGCATGATGACGACGGCAGGAAATATGTTCCTCTTCGGCCTTCCGTCCCTTTTCCTGGAGAGCCATACTCCGAGCAGTCCTGCACACCACCATACGATACCCATACTCGTATGCTGCAGATCATTCTTCACCCACGGTCCTCCCCATCTGTGCTCGGTGAAAGTATTGACGCTTCCCCACGCTGCGATCAATAGACTGTCGAAGAACTCTTGACTTCTTCCCGAACGTCTCAACCAAGCCTGTCCGACCAAGAGCAGTATTGTGAGTATAATGCCATATCCGATAAAGGCGCTTCCCATAATGAAATGCGCCAAACATTGGCCCAGATGATCACCTCTGCAAAATCCGAGCGCGGTAATTCCCCCAAATAGCATCTGCACCCAGCTCATCACCGGCATTGCCTTTCCCATTGTTCCATGCATCATGACTGTATACCGCCGTATCCTTGCGTGTATGCCCTTTTCCAGATGGAGCTTTAAGTAAACGCCCATGACGACTTGAACAGCAAGCATGAGCATGAGCATCGTGGCCATTGATGCATGGACGTTGGGGGCAAACTGTCGGCCACCGTGGGCGTGACCGAGAAAGTAGCCGACAATGGCAAGGATGGCGCCAAAGGTTTGGACAGGTACATGCCACCGTGAGCGGACTATCTGGAGAACAGTCAGTCCTACGGATGGATAAATGCAGAGGGAGAAGACAGACGCCAAGGACCACGCCGGTGGGAAGTACGATGCCGAAAGAAAAGATCTGGATCAGTATATGGATCCATAATATGGAGTCCTGTGGCATCGTGTCAGACCACCTACGGAACTGCCTCGAGGTTGGGGGAGATACTATTGGTTCCGCAGATACCGCCTCGCCTTCTGGTATGTCATCCATATGATGTTCGTGTGCGAATACATGACCGACGAGGCAAAGCAGCGCAGTGACCCTCAAAGGCCGAGGCATGGCTGATGTTCTGGCGGTGGACGTGGAGACCGGAGTGAGATTCACGGTGAGAGAGCTGGGGGAGGTAGTAGCCTTGCTTGCATCACGCCTAGAACCAACGGTCCCGATATTCTACAGCGATGCGGAGTTCAGAGCGGCTGAATTATGTTGTGTTGGGGGAAAGGTTTTGATCGACGAAGCGTTCGAAGGGGCAAAGCCAAGCCCTCGTCCCCTCTCCAGCAGGCATCACCACAGTCCACTGGATCAACACACGGAGGTATAGCAGTATTGCGACCCAGAACGAGTCGCCCAACCCGGGCTCTCAATGTCCAAATACAGACCATGTGTGCCTCTAGCAGCTAGTAGGGAGATTGTCTCTACCATGGCCCCGTCTCAGTCATCAGCCAGTGCTCCGCCTCCATCTCCCCCCTCAATTCAGAAAGAGCCAAATACAGCTGCTGTCACCATCTCATCTCCGCCTACACCAATTTCCCTCAATCCAGCTGAGGCTAAGAAAATAGTCCGTTACCTGACAGGCTTCTGCATGATGCTAAACATCTGATCTATTGGACAGGCGAGTTTGAACTCGAAAATCGCAGCTTTGGAAGCGCAGCTCAAGGAAATTTCAGAGAGGCAGAACGAGGTCGATCGGAAATTAAAGTATGGAAAGTCTACACTTTTCTGTAACCCTGATTTGATCTTCCATCCTGCTGTGTCTGAAAGAACTCGCTCTCCTCCATCTACAACACACCCATCAGATGTCCCTATCTACCGTCATACGCTGCGCTCTTTACCGCCCCCCTTCTCCAATTTAGCATTCTTTTGTCTCCTTTCTATCCGCCTCCGGCTGTACTAAGATCTTCTTGGTTCCAAGGACCAAAGATCCACAGGCAACAGTCAAAGCTCATATCAAACTTCTGCACGACTACAACGAGATTCGCGACATCGGACAAGGCCTAATGGAAATTTCCGCCGACAACAGGGGGGTGAGGGTCAGTGATGTCTACCGTGACTTTGATGTTGGTGAGGGAGACTGAGAACGAGATGTAAACAATCTTGTTTTGGCAGGAGAGGTGCTTAGACGCTTCTTCGACAACTCGAAAACGTTCAGCACAATGAGGTCCATAACATGGTTCGAAAAGGAAGGATGTCGGTGATTTGCTGTCTAGGTAGGCAAGTAGGTACTGTCCGTTGATTGAGTTGAACAACCTCATTTCCCTCCTGCTAATATTCCCACGCGGTCCGAAGGAGTAGACGCCTGTTTCTTCCATAGCTTGCCAGATAACACCAACACTACGCGCTACTCGCTCAAATCGCAAAAAAAAACCAGCAAGAATGACTTGGACGACGAATTGACAAGCCACATGTCCTAATGCATCTTCTCTAGAGACTGCATGTTGACCAATTCAAAATACTTCCCCTTCATTCGTAACAGCTCCGAATGCGTCCCATGCTCCACAATCCTACCCTGATCGAAAACGTAGATCATATCAGCCTTCTGAATCGTGCTTAGTCGATGCGCAACTGCTATCGTTGTTCTGCCTTGCGCGGCAGCGTCCAGGGCAGCTTGCACCACTTTCTCCGATTCAGAGTCAAGGGCTGAGGTGGCTTCGTCAAGAAGGAGGATTTTCGGGTCACGAAGAAGAGCGCGGGCGATGGCGATACGTTGCTTTTGCCCACCAGAAAGCATACTGCCTTTTGAGCCGACGACCGTGGCGAAGCCGTCACTAAGGTCACTGTCAGTCTATTGCGGAGTCAATGAAGAAGTGGAAAACGCCTTCTTACGGCAAAGAGATGATAAAGTCGTAGATGTTCGCATCTTTGCAGGCCTGTACAATGGCTTCCGCTGGAATATCCTCTCTATCGGCACCCAGTAATATATTTTCTCGAATCGAACCTTGGTAGAGCGTTGGCTCTTGGCTAACGAGGGCTAGGAAACCTCGATAGTCATTGATATTCAAGCTGGAGATCTCTTTACCGTCAACGAAGACTCCTCCGGAAAGAGGGTCGTAAAATCGCTCCATCATGGCGATGGTCGTACTCTTTCCACAACCACTTGCCCCTACGAGGGCAACGTATTGACCAGGCTTGACCGTGAGGTTGAGACCCCTCAGTACAGGCTGCTCAGGCCTAGTCGGGTACCTGAAGTGCACATCGCGGAATTCGATAGTGCCTTCCATATTGCCGAATCGCTCTCCTTCTTGAGACCAGGAATCGATCGTTGGGACTCGGTCAAATAATGTCTTGAGCTCTTTGGCAGCTTGTTTAGCTTTGCCCATGTCGGGAGCAAATGAAAAGATTGTGCCAGCCGACTGAGCGCCGAAGATGATGGCGGAAAAGCAGATAAAGAAATGTAGCTCGGAGATCTCTCCATTCGCGATAAGTGTACCACCGTACCAGAAGCCTAGAGCAGTGCACAAGAACATGAACGATTGAGACGAAGCGTAAAGGGTTGACGACCGAAGGATAGACCGCAAGCTTTTCTTCCCCTGGTCAACGAGAGTTTGGTGATAGTGGTTCCAGACATCATCTTCTCGCGTCAAAGATGCCACAGTACGAATGGCGGCCGTTGCTTCGCACGCGTAGCTACCTGAAGATTCGTAGGCTTTCTTTGCTCGGTCTTGAAACCTCGCCAACATCCAGAAGCGAAGAAAACCGCAGGCAAGCAGAACAGGTATCGTAGCTGTACATACAAGTGCGAGCTTGTAGGAAAGAGCGCAAGACAGAGCAATTGCTGCAAAGAGCGTTGTGGTGACAACAAGTATGGTTCCCAGAGTGACGCCACTCATACCTGCCAGATGCGTCGTCTCAGTAGATAGGAACGATGTCAGCGCCCCTGACGAATTTTCCTTTTTATCGAAGAAAGCGATATCTTGACGGAGCATAGTCCGAAAAGCTTGATCTCTCGATCGATGGACCAAGCGCTCTGAGCAATATGCGAATGCTATACCTTGGGCACCAAAGGACAGTATCTGCACGAGGGCAAGCATAAGATACATTAAAGACCAGAAATTCGCATCGTGTCTGAGCTTGCCATACATGCTTGGTGGATGGGACAAAGCAACGATTTCTTGGGCGAAGAAGACGGATTGTGTGGGATTTCCTCCTCCAGCCACTATGGAGAAGAATAGTCCAATGAGCATAAGCCACACCTCTTTCCTATTGAAGCCTCCAACGACCTTGATCAGGGTCCACAGAGAATATTGTGGTCCAGTGCTTTGTTGCTTGCTTTCGAGGATAGCGCTGGAGACCGACTTCCCGGTAGCCATGCGCTCCAGCTTCTGATTGCTGACCACCTTCTCAGACAACGACGACATTTTCAGGTCCTCAGCAGAATCTTCCACCAATTGCGCATTCATTTCTGCTTTCTTCTCCTCATTTGCCGCCGAGATTCGTTGCGCTTCCACGAGATTATAGTAGGCCGATCTCTTTTCGAGCAGCTCATCATGAGACCCTTGCTCTACGATACGGCCTTCGGACATGACTACGATGTTGTCGGCGGTCTTGATGGTCGACAAACGATGAGCAATGACGATGGTTGTCCGCCCTCGCGCAGCAACGTCAAGCGCCGCCTGAACGACACCTTCTGACTTTGTATCAAGCGCTGAAGTGGCTTCATCCAAGAGTAGGATCTTCGGGTCGCTGACCATAGCTCGTGCAATCGCTATTCTTTGTTTCTGTCCACCAGAGAGGAGGAAACCGCGCTCCCCAACGTTGGTTTCGTACCCTTCAGGTAAACCCATGATGAAATCATGGGCATTTGCCATTTTCGCGGCACCCTCGATAAGCGGTCTTTGTTGATCTATACTGTCGTTCTCGTGCTTGGTGCCAATGAGACCATGTCGGATATTCCCAACGATAGTAGTACCAAACAATGTCGGCTCTTGGCTTACAAGAGAAATCTGCTGTCTTAACCATCCCAAATTGAGTGTGCTGACTTCGTGGCCGTCTAAATACACATTACCACCCACAGGGTTATAGAAGCGCTCAACTAGGCCCACGATGGTAGACTTCCCTGATCCAGATGCGCCGACTAGCGCTGTGGTTGTTCCGGCAGGCACCTTAAGGCAGACATCCTCCATGACAACGACCTCAGCTCTTGAGGGGTAGATGTGCCTTATATTCCTCAACTCCACGGTTCCTTCCACGTGCTCGAGCTTGTCGCCCTCGTCGGACATAGGATTCAAAGGCGATACTCTGTCAATGGTATTGAAAATCTTGCCTGCAGCAGCTACACTAGTAGTGAACGCTTGAGCATTCGGAGCGACGTTCCCAAGCGAGAATGCTCCGATCATGATGGCAAGCATGATGGTCAAGACTTCAGAGAGGGTCATCTGGCCATCAACAATGAACCGTGATCCCATCCAGAACGAGAGACCATAATTGAAATAAATTATCCCCATCATGCCGCTGATCATGATTGCGAGGGCCATCTTGAGCTTCTTTCCCCAAACCTCGGCTTCTGTTAAATGTACGTCATATTGCCTAGCGAGCTTAGCTTGAGTACCAAAAGCTGTTGCATTTCTTATGGAGCTGATGACTTCCTCTGCCACAGTACCTCCCAATGCGTATGCTTCCAAAGACTGCTTGTTGTATTTGATGATGAAAGTCGATCCAGCTGCCATGACGGTCACGATCGCAAATACGGTTGAAGAAAGGATAAGGGTCAGCTTCCAGTATTTGATGAATGCAATGACAAAGGCGGTCACAAAGGTTGCCATTGCAGTCAGGGTGAGAGCAATCTTTTCGGATATACCATCCTGCACAAGGTTAGTGTCGGCAGTAATCCGTGTCGTAATCTCTCCAGCGCCCAGCTTGTCGAAGAAAGCAATATTTTGACGCAGAATAGCTGCCAGATATTGCTCACGGATCTTGCCTGCGATATGTTCTCCGGTATAAATGAAACCGACGGTACAAATATATATGGTGATGAATTCTCCTATCGCGAGATATATGAAATAAAGGGTGAAGTGCGACAGCTGAGAATTAAAGTAGGACTGCGTGTATGTTTTGTTGAAAAACCCTTGGAATGTACCGGCCAACTGACCGAATATGACCTGGACCGAGTTAGAAAGTAGCCTTTTTATATTGAATATGTATCCTTACTGTCATTAGTGGCATGACAGCCCCACCTGCGATGGCACAAATACAGCTGATGACAATTATAATGAGATCATTCCTAGTCGCATATCGGTACAGAGTCCTGAAGGTGACCTTGACTTCTGGTATATCCAATTGCCTCCTAACAATCTCTTTCTCATGTGGTGGAAGATGGGCATATGCCTCTTCCCCCTCTTTGACGTCGTTGACTTTGACGATGTGAGAATCGAGCTTTTCTGTTGGCTTCAAGTCCTCGGATGATGACCCAGAGGAGTGTGGGCCATGCTCTTGTTTTCCTCCAACCACGCGGTTCCACGATAGCCCCTCATTGCTGGAGCTGCGACTTATTTGTTTTTCGACATTAGAGTCGAGCTCATTGGTCGCATGTGTGAGGTCCCCAGCTGTGCTATCCATGATGGGCTGTTGCTCGAACCGCGGCAGCGCTAGGAAAAAGATGCTTTATAAAATGGTCGCTCAGTCCGAAACCTGAGGAGGAAGGAACGAATGCTCAGAGGCAGCTACATAGATAGCTCATGGTAAAAGGCAAATCGAGTGTCATCACATTGATAGTACATCAACGAACGACAAGTGGATTATGTAGCATGTACAACGGGCATACGAAATCAGGGTGGTTGATCGAGAATGATAGAGGAGCGATGGGGCAGGCGAGTGAATAAAGCGCTATGTAGGCAGCAACATTTAATCATGATATATAAAGAGGCGTTTCTGAAGCTCGGCAGCACAGGTAAGAATAATGAATAATAACGAGCCCCGAGCCCGGGATGGCTGGTATCCGAAAGGCCCTTCGTCTCGGTTTAACGCTTTTGGATTTTGGAAGGCCGGTTCGCTGCGACCGCCCGTTAGCGAGCGGAAGCCTTCCTATCATCTTGACCGTACTCGTAACCTCATGACTCTGAGGGTTGGCTTCGAAGTGCTAGCCAACAACAAAGTCGGCGGTCTAACGTTAATTCGAGTCATATTCGGAGATGGAGTGGCTAGCAGATCTCGTAGAAATTTCTCTTGGCGGTCCAGTTCAAATCAGCTGGTGATGAGAATGCCCGAGGTACGATGCTTACTCAGCACGCTCTGATTGGAGACAAGCCTGTAGGTACATCTTGAGAACATATGTCGTAATCATGGCGAAAACTTAAATCCGACAGTCATGAGCGGGTCAACTGCAACCGATAGCTTCAATGATATCGTCGATCGCTCTTTCACACACGAGGGAACCTCGGAAACTAAGGTATAGCGCCAAGCTTTTATAGGATATCACGTGACCCGCTAAGCGATCTCAAGGTCCACCCACACAAAACTAGCTTACCGGAATCCGCCCTCGATCGCCACGACAAGATTGGAGCCACTGCAAACCACCACAATGCCTGTTTGTCCTTTTCCCTTTCACATAAAATGTCCATTACTAACACCCCGAGCACAGTCCCACAAGTCCTTCCGCACCAAGCAGAAGCTCGCGAAAGCCCAGAAGCAGAACCGCCCCATTCCTCAGTGGATTCGACTCCGTACTGGCAACACCATCCGGTAAGCCTCCGTTCGCCTGAGCCCTGAAAGGACTTGTTCGTGGAGGTGGTGGATTGGCTATGAGTTGTACTTTCAGAGCAGGGCGCTGATTTGGAGTCAATCACAGATACAACGCAAAACGAAGACATTGGAGGAAGACGAGAATCGGTATCTGAATGATGGTGGAGGAGTCTACATCGATGATGTTGGAAGGACATTGACATCGATGTGCTGATGATGAAGGATGGTGTGGGATGTGGAGGCGAAATGCGATGGCGAGATTTGTTTGCTGGAGCACCGGGACCCACAACTTGAATAGCAGGCTTTCAATCGCAAGGTCACCAAAGGCCGGCCAGTGTAAACTGTATGCTGCCTAAGTCGAGCTTTACCCAAGACTGACGCCGTGTCTCAACATACTTGAATCAATGTGCGCCCTCACTCCCAAACAAAGGGCTCATGCACTCATGCACTTTACATTGACAATCTCGTACTGTTGTGTTTGCTGACGTTGGGAATTCTGTGCATGATCACTTGAAAAAAATCGTGTTTGTAGAGCCAGAAGACGGGTTCAGCACTACAACACCAAGGTAGGATCACATTGATAATACCAGTCTCCGGGTGGATCTAGCTTCTACGTACACAAGACACTTATCCCTGGCGTTGCAGGCACCTTTAGGTGCTGTAATTGAGTGAAGGTCTAGCTTCACTATGGAAATGAATCATGATGGTTGAAATCTAGCGGGGGTGGTGAGCAATCAATGAACATGATCCATAGGGGATCTCACTCTGGTAGCATCCATGTCTATGCATCGAGGAAGCCGGAGACATCGAATATCTTTGAGCACCATAAGTGGTGAATACTAGACTGGGGGTCAAAAACAAGTGGTAGTGATCCATAAGTGACGTTGACAAGAGTTTAGTGCGTGGGTTATAGGGCTAGGTCTGCTTATAATCCCTTGCACATTTCTTTTGGTCAACGCTGCCAGTGTTCTTCTGTCCGAGGGGTTTGGTCAAGAGATGTAATGCCAAGACTGAATCCCACAAGCCCCAGCCTAACTCTCAGGTGCATGCAAGCAGCCCCAAATAATCGATTGCCTTCTGAACGCCATGCATAACCGTGACCTCATAACTATATTACCAAGCAATCCTGCCTCCGACCAATATTAGTAGACATGAGCAACGATGCCTTAGCGTGGTTGACTCATTGTTGTTGTCGAAGGCCAGGAGGATAGCCTTAGCGGCTGTGCAAGAATTAGCGCCACAGTCATTGGTAGTGACCACGTATAGACTTACTCCTCGGCCCACTCGTTTTCGCGACGAATTTGATCTTCTTCCTCGGGGGTGAAGTCGTTTTGGATGTTGAACGTCTTGCGGATCTCCTCAGGCGACTTGCCCTTGATCATGTTTGCGACAGTCTTGCAGCCGACGTCAAGGAGGGCCTTGATATCAAGGTAGTTGGCAGCCTGGATACTGTTAGCCATGCAGATCCTCGACCATAACGGGGTGTGAAACGTACCAAGATGATCTCGAATAGCATCTCCTGGTCGACCTGCATGAACTTCTGATCCCACTCATCGATGTCGGTAGTCTTCTTGCGTGAGTCGGCATCGTCTTCGGTAGACGAAGGAGGGTCAGCCTTATGGTGAGTGCACCATTCGATCACTTTATTAAGAACGGCCTCATTGACCTGTCATATCGGGGTCAGCTTCGACTTTGTGTCACCATTGGGTGTTGCAAGCTTACATTAGGAATAGGGACAGCCTCGTCAACAGTCTGGTCACCGATATCCTCCAACAGATTCTTGATGAGAATGGACCGCTCGGCAACTTGACGGTCTGTTCGATGTGTTAGCACAGGAAGAGCGTAGTGTAGAAGCAGTGATATCAGCGACCGAGGCCTCGTGCGACATACCAACGGTAATCTCGACATGATCAGAGCTCTGCAGCTTGATGGTAGGGGTAGACATGGTGATTCGTTATTTGAGGTTGTAAGAGTGGTGTCACAAAGTTGTACGAGTGTAAGGTAGTTCTTTGACGAAGTGAAATTGTAGGTCTTGTTTGATGTTTTATCTTCAGAAGTGGTGGGCGATATGAGGGTTTGTGTCAACTGTGGTGAGTTGCGAGATGTAGTAACATTGACGATGGTCGAAGGAGGGCCGTTGTCTGGAGAGAAGGAGGAGAAGTGAGTAAGGTATGGATCTTAAGCTTCGGGTCCTGTTAAGGCAGCAGGGCGGATAATTTACCCGATCCGGATGCAGCTCAACTGCTCAAACCTCAATGTGATTCCTCTTATTTTCAACACCTGTACTATTGAGCTGTCCTTATGCGGCTATCTTTACAAAGAGAGATTGAGGAGGGCACTAATTTGCTACCGAATTATCACAAAGTGTTGATGGTCTCTACTATAGCTGAGGTGACTGTGTTCACCTCTATGGACGCTTTCCCACTAGTACTGGTCGAGACGTTGTTGGGAGCTCCAGGAAGGAGCTGTGGAGCTCAGCCTCAAATGAAGCACAGCGGAGGACGTTGGTCCATTATTTGTCTTTTTCATTATCCATTGTTCACCGATGGAAATTGTATCAGACGATTATCATGCTCAGGCATATTGCCCAACCAGAATCTTGCCTTGCTCTGCCATGAATAGGCCGGACAGGTAGAGACCGGCAATATAGTCTTGAAGTCTCTCTCCTAGAGCACCCAATAAGAAATGGAATTGTTTGAAGAGTGGCGGATGCTAAATAGGTCGAGAGGTATCAAAGGCGACCAGTATAAGGGTTCCCAATCTCTACCCTGGCCTTTGTGCTTGCCATAGTGGTATCAAAGTGTGGCTGCAATCTAGCAGTCGAAGTGATTTGAAGGCGAGCCATTGCAGAGGAATCGCAAGCTTGGTGGGTAACAGAATGTGGTGGCGTCGCTTTCCACGAGACTAGTCTGTGGTGTTCATGATTGACGGGCCCACGCTCGACCACATGGGACGATAATCGATGCTCAATACAATGAGCTCCTGGAGATCAGAATCGAACAAAAGCGAACAAAGCCATTTGAAACGCTCAGCGCTTCGACGGACCCACTTCATCCAGTAACCTGGCCAAATCTTGCCTCCCTGAGGAACGCCTCGCTTCGTAATCCTATTTCTAACCTTCCATGCATTTATACCTGTCCCCAATCCTCCATCATAATGCTGTCAGTCTAAGCCAATCTGCAAACGTTCATGTTGCTTCAGTCGTCGCTTCATCACCGCCATTGTCGGTCTCACCAACTGCTGGTGGAGGGTGATCTCCCTTTGCGGCCTTCATCCGAGCCTGGTCCAGCACCCTTACAAATCCACTCTTAACCCTCTGCCCCCCACTACTGTCAACCTCACCTTTTATTAGTCTATCATCCTTTTCATACTCCTCACTCCCTTCCACCCGTCTGGTCAAATATAGCGTCGCAGACTTGCCCCGCTCTGCCCTCAATCGCTCAAGTTCATTGTGGTATGCCGTCTCGTAGATATTGGGCTCTTCTGCAGCAGGTGGCGATTCGCTAACCATAGGGGGTGAAGGAGGTTCGGAGCTGCCACTCGGTCCAAGGCCAAGGTACAAATGGTCGGTTAAAGGGTCGTGGGCTTGGCCTTTGCCGTCGTGAGAAACGGGATGAGGTGCAGTGGCAGAATGGACGAATGGCCTATGATCTTGGGGGTGGGCATTTAGAGTACGTTTCGAAGGGGTTTTAGGACTTGATGAGGATGGTTCGTTGTCGTGATCAGAAGGGCGCTTTGTGGGAGTCATTGGGGAGTACGTGACTGCAGTGTCTTCTCGATCAGGGACGGCCTTCTCATGGCTTGCAAGATGGATGTCTCTATGAACGCCTTCTGCCACCAGAGCTTGCTCAAGAGGTCTCCGGTCGTGGGTATCTACGCTCCTAGTTTTATGATAGAGTGGTGGCTTTTCAGGTCTTGACATGGAAAGAGGGGGTTGAACCAGGCGTGTGTCTTTTCCCAATATTGCAGCCATTCCTGGAGGTCTTCTAGTCTTGCGTGCAATAGCCTCCTTGAATCTCTTGACTGCTCTCATCTGGGAAAAATCAGTATCATGTTATGACGGTGTAGCGGATTCCTTACGAGTACGAGTATGTTTCTGAGGTTGCCTGTAATAGCTTGATTGGTTTCCTCTTCCGTGGGGGGCTCAATCATGTTTGCCGTGTTTTCTTCAGCAGAGAGCAATGGATCCCTACCGCATTTCGTAACCCAGGGATGCTCCTATAACCATGTCAGCTAGGTCTTCCCTTCGGACAGTCAGGATACATGCTCGAAGCTCTTCCATTCTTATCCTCTTTGAAGGGTTCTTCTCAAGCAATTTTGACATCAAGTCCTTGAATTGGTCGTCGCACGTTGTATCAGTGGTCAAGTCAACGGTATCGCTCTTGATAGACTCATATAAATCGAGAACTCCAGGCTTCTCGAATGGGATACATCCGAACCGTAGACAGTATAGTGTTACCCCCATGGACCAGATGTCTGCAGCTTTGCCAGAGATATCTCCGTGTTTCGCAACGCACAACTCTGGCGGCAGGAACGCAGGCGATCCAGCAGATTTCGCTGTTTTCATCTCTGAGTCCTTCTCAAAGATTTCCGACACGCCAAAATCGACGATCTTGAGGACATCATCTTCGGTAAGGAGCAAATTGTCCGGCTTGATATCGCGGTGAACGACGCCTTGGGCATGTAGATACTCAATACCCAGTATCAAGTCCCGAAACCAACATCTGCAGCTTTCATCATCATATGGATCTGCCTTCTCGTCCACACCCACTTTCATGACTACCCCCTTTTTGCACATTTCGAGAACCATGTACAAAGAATCTTCATTCGGATCATCCAGCACCTCAATAAGAGACACGAGGTTGCTGTGATTCAGCTTCTTCATGACAGCAATTTCTTCTTTGATGAGAAATAAGGGATTGCCGTCCTCCCTTCGATCGGAGATGTCCGAAGAGGAATGTCTATGTAATGGGGAATTGAATTCAACGCCTGCAGCAAGCTGACCGACCCTTCGCGGCGCATGAGGACGACGCAGTATATTAGACTGTGCGCGCTTCCGTAGCCTCGATTTGGAAAATTCCTTAACAGCATATTCGACTCCATGCTGATCAACAGCAAGGTGGACAGCTCCGAAGGATCCTCTACCGATCTCTTGATGGATTATGTACTGATTGATTCGGTGTATTGCACCACCGTCATCCTGACTGTTGGAATACTCCGAACGAGCATGTAGCGTTTCTTTGACCTCTCTTGCGCTCGAATGCTGACGACGGTGGTGTCTCAATGGGCTTTCGTATGCAGGGGAGGACCTGTCGTCGATGCGTTAGGGACCGAATCGGAAAGACCCGCCTCCAGCAATCTTACATATGCCTGACCGTCGCCGGGCGGTCTCCATGTGCTGTACTCGGTATGTCAATTGAGATGCCACGAGAAGGCACGATCCCCGCATCTTCTCCAGTAGAAGGGCCTTTCTCAAGACTCGGGGGTGATGGAGGCATCTTGGCGCAGTATATACAAATCTCGTGGAGGGACACACCACATAGTCAGCGCTCTAGAAGTGTGTGCTATCTATAAGTACAATGGGTACGGACACAGGTAATGATCAGATTGTCTCAGAGCGCCCGAGGGGCCTTGACTTTGACTTCCACAAGGTTGTAGAAACACGCAGTTGCCAAGAGGACACTATTCTGTCTCAGCCTCACCCCACTTTGGCTTAGGGTGAGCGCCGCTGTGAACTACTGCCTAGGTATGTTGTAATTGGCTTAGGATCCTTCATTGAGCACCCATCAAGTGTCCGAATTCTTTCGCAACCCGCGTGCCTGCTACGTCCCTTGTATACGAGAATGAGACTGGCCTCCCTAATAACAGGAGTAGCGGAGATGAGTAGTCTCGCATCAATGTCTAGCAAGTTTGAACTTAGCTGATTAAGTACGCATCTACCGTAATAACCAAGACGCTTTTCTATCAATCTGTTTTGCGGTCTTGAAAATCTCAAGTCCTAGCTGCCTAGATGCCATCTCCAAAGGCCCTGCTCAGCTTCCGTCACCGCTCTGTCCATGACTCGGTTGATGCCGACCAGCCCGACGTCATAGACAGCAGTCTTCGAACCCTGCCATCAGAGCTTCTCCAGATGATAGCACTTCAGTTCCCACTGCCCGACGTTGCCAATTTTGCCCTCATCAATCGCAGACTATCGACGCTTATTGGTCCCACCTACTGGCCTCGTCTCCGCACTAGCGCTGTCATACCAGCACACCGTGAGCAATTCCTCAGCACCGTTACGCGTGACCTCCCATGCTGGTTCTAATGCCACTCATGCTCGCGACTGCATCCACGCGACCGTGTTGGTCCTCCCGGTCCGTTCAATCAGCCCTCAAAGCCACTATGGTGCGTCCAAACCAACTTTGGAGGCGAACTCTTGCCGTATATGCATGTGTACGGAGGATTTTCCTGTTACACTTTCAATTTCCATCACTTGCAATTAGTAATGCTATGCCATTACCTCGGCCCCGGCTACGGCATCTCCACGGATAAATTGTCTTTTATCCAGGTCAATGAGTCTGGCGGGAGCGAGCCCAGGGGGCGAATAACCTCACTCTTGTCAGTGGAAGCTCGCGTGTGCGCGGAACCAGCTCGACTGTGTCTTCGACTTCAGACCTGGACGGTACTGCATACGAGAGTTCCAGATTTGGCGCTTGAGAGATCACAGTGCGTGTGGGTTTGTCATCATCTCGTGGCGGACGAGGGTGAAATGTTTCGAATGATTGGGTCGAGCTTGGATGAGTACAGTACACGTTCGGAGAGGCCGCGGGAGCCAAAGTGTCATAGGTGTCGCCGCTGCAAGTTTATTTTCCAACTTGAAGTCTCAGACACTGTCAATGATGGCCTAGCAATTCTCATCACAAAGTGGTTGGACCTCGGATCAGGGTGGACACCAATGGATCCGAATTGGAGGACTCTCACAGCTGCGTTTCAAGTCTGCGGCAACGGAAACGAACATGCAAGTGAGGCTGGAAAATGTAAAGTGGACTTTGAGAAAGAGGAAGGAATGATGCAACAGGCCGTCACTCTTCGCAATGCGTCATACTTGAGTGACCAGCTTTACAGGGATACAATGAACAAGCGGTTCTGCGGAGAATGGATATTACAAGCTGATCAGCGCGTGCACTTGTATCATTGGACTGCCATATTGTTGATGTCTCTCGGCTTGCTGGGATTGATGGCATGTGCAGTGATCGGCTGGCAAATTTCCTACAAAAATTGACGGACCGCATGATGTGAGGATCAAGGTTATCAATTGCGCATAACTGAAGTTTACACAGCAGTCGTTGCTTTGTAGAGGCTATAGGCCACCGACAGGCCGATATGGTCAATGATGATCATGTTAACCTCGGTTGTAATGCTGCTGCTGTCCAACGATGAGGTCGAGTCTACCGAACCGCTTCCGAGGAAGGAGCAACATATCATTAAAGCTTAAAGGAATGGCGCTAATGGTGGGTTTATCTACGTTCCTAAGCTTTTGCTTTCATATTTTTCTCTCCACTTTGACTTATTGGGCCTTACTCTGTCAATAGTAAGGGAGATTTTTGTGATAAATACTCGGTGAGCACATTAGTCTGCAATATGTCTAAAGCAGTCAGTATAGCTAGCTCTATGGGTGCGTGGGTGAGTGGTATAGTCGTGCTGCTCATCACGTACTTTGTGGCCTACAAGGTAAGACACATTACTACCTCAGGTGATAACGAAAGGAACCTTCTATTAAGAAGGAACAACGTAGAGATGGCTAAGCTTCGGGCTGACAATGAAGCCACTCTTGAAGTGTTACTGAGAATAGAGAAGATTGCACTCGAGGTGAAGAATGAGTCTGGAGACAAGCTTGTTTTACAACGTGTGGCCCGTTCCAGCACTCAGGTAATCGGTGCAAACATTCCCAGCCAGGCGTAAGCCTGACTGGGCATCGCTCGCAGAGCTGAAGCGTCAAGCTTCCGGCTCTTGTGGGCGGTGCACCAGCAACGAGCTCGCACTTCTACGCAGTGCTGGTGACTAGTAGCCCTTGGTTGAAGCTAGGGCGAGCTCACCGTCTGAGCATTAGGTCCACAAAGCTAAGTGGATCGGCTTCCCTGTCTTTCGTTGATCTGTGACTGACACTCTCCAAGGAGGAGCTCCTGCTCAGATCGAGAGATCTATGGGGCTCCAGGCTGTAAGGAAGCTGGCCATCAATCTGATTACCCGTGTTTCCGAGATTCGCTTGCATGATATGGAGACTGACGATGGTCGCAGTGATTGAATCCATGCCAGAGCTATCTTAAGATCCTCTCATGTATCCCCTCGCGCCGACACAAGGTTCAATTTACCCTTACCCACCACCACTACTTCATGCTTCTTATCAAGGCATGCCTGCCGCCCAAACTTCTCCTGTTGCAACATCAGCTTTCAGAAGTTGGAGCACGCTAGGGCCAAAGCTTTGCCATGGCCTTACAAACTACGTTGCCATACTAAAGTCTTCTTTAGGATTCCTTACTATTTTCAAAGATTGGAGTTGGCAATGTGGTTGACGATCTGTGTCTTCCCGAGGTCCAAAGCCCGTGGACAACATGTCAGCAACGACTTTATGGCTCTTCTCGTGCTGAACAGTCCTGATCCACACTCACTCCAAGCATCAATTGCCCATTAGGAGTTTCGATGGCCCCTTTCACGCGTTGTTCTGCACAGAATGCCTCCACCTCAACGTCGCCATTGCTAGATACACCAGCCTGTCGTACCTATTTGCATTCCTCAGCGTCTCATGAATAGCAGTCTCAGATCGTGATCAAACCTCCTACACCATACGAGTAGCGGCATCGCCATCAATTACATCCGGAATTGCGGGAATGCGTACGCAAATACACTGGAAGCTATCCTGACATCCAAGATGAGGTTGGTGAGGGAAGGGCGCTGTGATCTACTGAGACCATAGGCGAATGAGGTTGCAGGCGACGATGAAGAAGACGGTCTTAGTGAGCGGATTAGTATAACTTCGTACGAGAGGTGTATCCTGGGTTCAAATCCTGCCCTGCGAAATATGAGGACTATATAATAGCCGATGCGATTAGCTTGATATAGAGGATTGAGTACACTGGAGATGGTGCACATAGCACTCGAGTGAATTAAAGTACTTTAGATTAAGTAAAGTATTAGGTTGTCGCCTTCAGTCGCCAAGCGTGAAGCTCGGCCGGACCCGGAAACCCGGTGGAAATGACTCTCGTCTTGTTTCTCTCCTCCGAGATTCTCCTCCGAGATTTTCCACAACTCTGCAAGATCCAGATCGCGGCCATGGTGGTCTATTCATTCTACGTGTTCGATCGTCATGGTATACCTTCTCGCCCCACTAGGCAAACAAAGCTAACGCGAGGGGCAGCGGATTGCATATATAAGAAGAAATGGGCACCTCGACCAACCTCTTCATCCAAACCACCACAGTCTAATGGTCTGTCCGATCGTCAATCGCAGCCGAAGGGCCTCAGTGCCGAGGATGACGCCAAACTGGTGTTTGGAACCATCTTTTCTCTGAGGAATATGGTTCGAAAGCTCGGTGGCCCTGAAGATAAGTGCGTAATCCTTCACAGGCCAAAGGGCGGTTAAAGGCTGAAATGGGTCCCTACGTGGAGCTTCATATCATATCGGACGGGCCATTATAAGCTGCACTACTATGAGACGCCTACTTCTCTCAAATTCGTAATGGTCACGGACACGAAAACAAATAATCTGAGGATCGTATTGCACCAAATTTACGTTAGCTTGTATGTTGAATATGGTAGGTCATGGTGAGACTGGAGTATCTTGACGGACCGCCTGTTGAACCTAATCTAGTCGTCAAAAACCCACTCTCACCTATTGAGCATCCAGGTGGTGCAGGAGTCAATTGTGAGCTGTTTGAGCTGGGTGTCGAGCAATTTGTGACTGCATCGCTGCAGACTTGATTGCTCTGCCTCATAGCCAACATCATTGCGTCAACGTTGCTGCGCTTTATAGCGAGACATATCACTAACAGGCTCAGTCATTCTGGTCCACAACCATGATCAGTTCGAAAAAGCATCTCGCCAGTAGAGGATCGGGTTCTTCTTTACCACCGGCCCTTAATAGAAAGATTCCACCATCGTATCCATGTTGGTAGTGTTGATCGAACTTGGCCCCATCCCCTCGCCCAACCGAAACACACTTTCGACAACACTTAGCTCCGTCGCCGTCGTATCCAACCCGGTCACCGCCATCCAGTCATTCACCACCATGCCAGCGCCCACAACCGACGAACCTCGATTCACACTCCCTGCCACTAAAGGGACCTGGAGTAGACTTGACAGCTCGTCTTGGTCCTGTATCGAAGTTTTCGGGTGGACGATCCCTCCCTGATTAGAAAGCGCCATGTATGAACCCACGAGAACATTGTCGGCGATCGTTTGGCGGAAAACCTCCACGCCCAGAACATCTGCGACGATTTCTTCCGTTTCGCGCTCGATGTCCGGATGCACTAAGGCCACATGGTCATTCGCGCATATGACATTGCCAAGAGCTGATAGTCTCTCTTCTATCCGCTGAATCTTGACTTCGTCGGGGATCGAGTTCCGCAAGTGTTGCAGCTCTTGATCGGTGGTAGATGTTGGTACCAGGAGACCTTTGCGATTGCTACATTGATGGAAGGTTTCAGCAACGTGAGCTCCCATCAGTCAGATATTCACGCCTACCCTGCGGTCAACCTTCCTATGATCCTCGTTCCTGCAATCGTGCACCTGCATATCGGCACCACGTCCTGTAATTCTGCCTCAAACACGCTGTAGAAGTTCTCACTGGCCCCGAGCGCAACTAGAGAATACGCATTTGTGAGTGTGGAGAAGACACCCACTCTGTGTGTGCTTGTCAGTATATTCTGGGGGACCGTGAAAGGTGAGTATACTCGTTCGAGTTCTCGAATTGAGCTCGCACCGCCATGGTGGGGTGACGATCTCGGCAAGAGGTGGGCCTGTAGTAGACGGGTGTTTCGGATCGAGGTCGGGCTAGTCGGAGAAAGAGGAGAATGTTAGTTTCTATGCTGAGATGTGAAGTTGAATGTTCGAGGAGGATGCTTATGGCGTTGTAAAGAATAGACGTCAAGCCTTATCAAGCACATTGTGGGGCGCTCGACTGATGGCTCATGCCAAGGGATCGGAGTCAGAGTTCACCGATCTTCAGGGTCCAGGGGGTCCAAGATCTGACTCATCACCTCCTGTCGCTGCGAGCGATATTAATGCACCGGTGTATGGCTAGATCGAGATTGGGAATAGCGCGATTCAAGAAAACGACCAGCAGTTACACGGGTGTTTTGCAACATGTCAACAGTGGTACCAGCCCATCCTCTCGCCCTAACGCTTTAGCTTCTTGCTCCTACGCTGCTCGTATTCTGTGGTATTGACCCCCTTACACTCGCATCCTCATCCATGTCGTAGCCACCCCAGATCATGTGATCACGAATCTGCGCCAGCGCCCTCTCTCGTATCTCCTCGACCTTCCCCTATTGGCGTTGCGTCAGTTGTCTCGACCGGAAGTTGGTGAAGAGTCAGCTCATACCTTGAATTCACCCTCAACGACCACCTTATCATACTTGTACCAACTCTCACTCCTCTTCATCTGTAATTTTCTACGAGTATCAATACACGCCATCTTCTCCTTCATTCTCTTTTCCAAATGTTGCACCAAAAGATAGTAGTTGAGTCTGTTATCCCCTTCCTCGTGCCAATGCTCTTCCTCGTTCAGCTTTTTCAATGTGCGGTTTCCAATCTCGACGAGTGCGGCTTGGAGGGGTCCCGCGGTATCTGCAAAGTCGGTTCTGAGCTTGTCGTTACGGCCGTACTTGGCTTCAAGAAAAGGCTTCTTCTTGATGCCTGATTTTTGGATTGGCGAAGGTTGAAAGGCGTCATCATTCGATGGAGCTTTAGCCTTGCCTTTGGCAGTCGAGAGGCTAGTGATGGGGGTATTGGGAGAATTCGGCGGAGCGTCGGGGACGTAAAAGTCGGCCTTTCCCACGCGGGCGAGAGCTTTGTTGGTACGGCGAGCTTTTGTGGGCCGGCTGATGAGGCTGAGGGAGAAGTTGGGGCAATGGATCGGAGACCACTGAGCAATGAAATCCGCTATCTCGTTATCTTCGATGACCTTGCGCTTTAGAGTTTTAGAGTGCATAGCTGACAACTTGGATTAGCAAACCAGCACTCAGTGGACTGCCAATGCGTCTAGCGACCCCTGATATGATTATAGGAATTACAGAAGCTGAGCAAACCGAACCAAAATCAAAGCGAGCGGCCATAACTCTGGCCAAATGAAGACCAAAAATAGAAGCCAACGAAGACGAAGATCAACGTATTTATGCCAAGGAGGCCTCGAAGACGGAGCGAATATAAGGTTGGGGTGACCGACAGAAGATGGACACAGGGAAGGTGTCCCTAGACAGGACAGAAATCTTGGCTATTTGGGGTGGACAAGGAAAACGTGTTGACCCATGACAAGCGCCAATTGGATGGAAGGCAGATTTGGTCAACGAATGAAAGACAGACATTACCGGTGCTCCCTGATGGAGAAGAGAGGCGCAACGTCAAAAGTCCAGACGTATTACGAGGAGGGCGAAGAATTGACGAGATAACACCAGAATAAATCACGAACTTACCGACAAAGAATTGCTGCGATAATAGTAGATGCTGTTGAGGTATGCAATATACGACTGAACAGAGCAGAAGCGATGTAGATACTGTTTGGTCGAAGTATGTGTTGAATATGAACAAGAAACAGAAGAGACGAGTGCGATGAGATTGTTATGCTGCGAATGCAACCACAATTGCTATTGTAGATGAAACAGGGTGGTTGCTAATGGGGCTCTATTGAAAAGTGGGTTTCGGTTTTCCTATTGCTTTTTCACTTCACTTCTCGCCAGCATTGCGGACAGTTGTAGAACAACTTTCAATTGGCTTGCCCGTAGGGCAAGCGGCCATTTGCATGGGTCGGCTACAGCTCAGCTAACGCTGATTAGCTCTTCGCATTGTGCCTGATGTGATAGTTCGACGAGCCCTCGAAGATGGCTGCTGAAGTTTGAGGATTTCGGAATATCTCCTCCAGATTTCAGTCGCAGTGAATGTCTTACCGAAAGGATTACACAGCTTCTCCCAACGTTCGACATGACTGTGGTCTACTTCGTTTATTCCCAACCAGACTGCATCGAACACCTACAAATTATTGATAGCGGCTGAAGCATCTTGTTCAAATAGTTGAAACTAGTCATCCTCATACCATGCCTTGAATGCCGAATGATTGAACATCATAGGAAGGGGGCAAGCGACAAACTGTCACCGGCAGCAGCTCATGCATAAGTCAATTTTGGTACCTCGTACGTCGAGCAATACATAGGGCGAACGACCCCTGAAATCTAACGACAGTCAATTGTTGTTGCAGGCTTCAAATCTTGCAATTCACGTTCGAGGATATCCATACACTTCACAAAGCAGGTCGAGCATCTGGATCAAATGGTAGAGATCAGCATCTCTCGGCATTAATGCTAGATCGTTCGTCAAGGCGCGCTCGACATGCTCAAAAGACTGATTACTGATTAAGTAGGTAGATTACCTCTTCAGACTTCCAAGACATCCAAGCATGCGGCCACGTCAGTTCGAAAGACGTCACGTCCTTGACTGCAATGGCCGGACCATTAGTCGGCATGCCCTCTCCGTGCCCCCTCTGCTGCACCCAATTCTATTTCGTTTTCTCCTCGTCGCCCTTGCATCCCAAACACCTTCTGCCTGAGGGAGGTCAGTGTATAGCAATACTCATTGTGGCATACTATATACATTCATTAGTCGTAACAAGAAGCCGTGATTTAATCTTCAATACTCGACTGGAATGACGCAGACCGCTTCCTTTGATGAGGCCGATCGGGTCTCGGACCGACTAGATACGGCGTGGGCATCGTTTCTAGGCTCGGCGACGGAGGCACTTTGATGGCGCGAACGTTAGGGCTGCTCTCCGACCGGACGAGTGGGCTTGGAATTGAAGGAAGACTACCAGATCTCATTCGCTTCAGCATACGCTCGTTGATGAGCTGGCCCGCTTCTGGAGCTGCAGTCACTGTCGTATTCACAGATGCACTTGGAGGTGGGATAGGACTGCTTGTCCTGAAAAGAGGGTGGATGTGATCCTCGCTAGGAGCTCTAGACCGCGGAATTGCAACGCTGCCCGATCGTGAGCCGGGTCTCGAGAAGTTCATCTGACGAGGTGTAGCAGGGGGTGGGCTTGAAGGCAGTGGACTAGGAGGAGGGAACATAACGGAGAAATTGGGTAGGTCCAAAGGATGATCTATTGGGCTCGTAGGGGGAGAGTTCGGTTGAGAGACTGATGGTTGTGGTAGAGGACTAGCAGGTGGACTCAATGAAGGGCTTGTCTGGAAGAACGGTCCTTCTAAAGCTTTGGCTGGCGATGGTGATCGACTTCCAGGAATAGGTTCCAGACTGGAGGCTTTAGGTGGAGGTTTAGTCTGAAGCACCGTTTCTCGAATCTGGGAGCTGACTCCCGAAGTGTCCCAGGAATCGAAGCCTTCATCTTGCGAGGGGCATCTTGAAGGGCCATCTGAAGATGAAGCTCTGGACTGTTGTTTGTACAACGAGTGCCTAAGGAGTAGACTCCTTTTAGAGGATGCTGGTCGCTGTAATGTCGAGAAGGAAGACCGCATCGAACTTGTACCATCCGATGGTGTCAATGAGGGCGGCGACGAATTTATGCGCTCTCGAAATGGGTTCGACTGTATAGTTGTGGCAGTATCTGGTCGGCTAGTATCAACCATCTCTTGGGGCGACTCGTTAGTATCGTCAATGGAAAACCTCTGCTGTGGCATTTTTGTCGCCGATTTGAGAACCCAGGCCAAGGTAAAGTAATAGACCAGATGTATTAGCACCGAAATGGCCCATACGACAAAAGAAATACTCAGGAAGGCCGAGACTGTGCATCCCAAGATGAGTATGTCTCTGGCAACAACCGAAGTCTCTGCCCAACCTAGGCTGGCTCCGACCATCGCAGCAGATACTACTGATGGCACGATTCCCAGTAGAAGAAGAAGCAGACGGCCCTTGCTTTTTTGCAACGTCTCATTATGGCGAATGTGCAGGAAGTTGAGGGCTAGCAAGGTCGAAGAGGAGCAGATCTGGACTATAGCAGCGGCCTGTGGAAAGGCGTAAATCTGACGGCGCGCCGGAATAGGGGAAACTGCCAGGATGAGTACCAGGACACCACTGGCTATTCCCAAGATGACTGCAGCAACGCCAATAAGGGCTGACATAAGCACTCGAGCCATCATAAAGGCCAGGTTCTCTGCCTAAGTATTCCCTGACAGACACACGATTCTAGCAACGACTCTTGAGGGGACTGGCTTGGGTATGTCTGTCTCCGCCGTCGCAGCATCCCAGTCTTTCAATCCTGGTCTGACCTGATCAAGTTGGCGTTGGAAAAGGCTCGAGGGGACCTGCGAGAATCGGGTTGGCAAGAGTGACACGCCTTGATATAACGTGGGTGGGCGTCAGTCAAAGCGGGTCTTCCCCAAATTCAGAGATAGGAATCGATGTGGGCTGACGCAGGTGTGTTCCGTGATGGGTGCAGGTAAGCCGACTATGCGTGGGCAGTGAGCTGGGAGAGCCAGAACGACGACAGAACGGGAGCTGGTCAATTGGTTACAGCAAACAAGAAAAATGACGGTATGATAGGATTGTAGAACGGTCAACAGACATCGTCTCGAAAAGGTGGGATGAGATTGGTGGGGTGGCAGCTGAGACGAAACAGAGGGACAAAGTCGACTGAAATAAGGAGATTGGAGAAGAGGTCGTAGATGACGCGTGCAATTGACACCTTCGACTCAATTGACGGCAAGGAGATGTTTTCATAATGATGGTAGGAAGAAGAGGAGAGCAGACGTCGGATAGTTTTTCAGTTGAGCGAGTCTGGCGGCCCAAACGACGTACAGCGTTAATCCTTCGTCACGGAAGACGCGTGAGTGCTGCAAACAAGGACTGAGATCCGTTGAAGCTAAGGGTGTGGACGCGAGTCTTGCGCTACTAGCGCGACGAGGCTTGCAACGGTCCAGTCATTTTGACTTGTTTCCATGTTCTAATGGCGGCTCGACCCCACATTGCCGAGGCGGGATCGTAATCCCTGTCTTGTCTGTGTACTTAGGTGACCCTCAATGACAGTATAGTAGGGTTCCGTTTTCGTGCATGTCTGAGTTCGAGTCGACGATTCAATCCATTACGCTGTCAACCATGAATGATGCGTATCGTACATCAGCATGAGACCCCGAGCGTGTCCGGTGGAGGTTGCCATAAACAAGAAGAAGCTCAGACAGTCTCTGGCTTGAGACCATTGAGACCGAAGCCGAAAATCGGAAAGCGTCCGAAGTCTAGATCCAATCGAACAGCAATGTATCTTGGTCTCGTCCTGCTGTACTTTTCGGGTAGAACTATTGGGCAGGCTCATCTTGGGACACCTGTGGCAGTGACATAGCGTTGTGGTCTCTGCCTGACAATGTGGATCTACTGGCTTTAGATGGCTCCAGACGTTGCGAATTTCCAGTGGACACAGATGTGCCCAGCATGGAAGCAGGACTCCTGTTCATTGAGGCAACCTGGGCCATAGTAGAGTATCTAGCTCGTAGACGCATATCGTCCACTTTGATTGAGGTCCAATTCTTAGTAGTTCGGTGCTTAATACTGGAGCAAGATCTGCAGTCAATTCAGCTGGCACTTGAAGCCCTCAGGACGGTGTCTGTCAAGATCTGTTTGCTTCAATCACGTGGGTATGTACGCTATTATCGCCAGGCTAGCTATCAGAGAGAATGACAGCTGGTTTGGAATTGCTCGAGTTCCGGTGGGTCAGCTCATTGATATGACCCCGTGAATTGTATTTCGTGCAGCGTCTCTAGAGTGCTCATCCAATGGGTACCCCCTTGTCGGGAGCTGCGATGTTCAGTGTTGTTATCTTGAATTCTTGATAGCTAACCTTTTGGCGGCAATGAAAAAAAACAAGACATAACGCTAATGTGGCACTAGCGTACAGGATGCCAAGCTGTCGAGGCAGTGTCGAACACTCCTGCCTGTCGAAGACTTCGGTATATCACACCTCGTCACAGCTGCTTTGACCACGCGTGTCATCGAGCGATCACTTTGCATATCATTCGAACATCAAAGCTTGAAATTGTTTCAATCTGACCGCCATCGTAAAAGCACACTCGCCAATAACTAAGCAGAGCACTGCTGGTGGGGCAAGATGAAGCTCACATTCAAGGTGATGCTTTTCAGCGCTAACTCAAAGGTCTCAGCACTAACGGGTGTCCACTCAAACAGGATCTTAAGCAGCAGAAGTTTGTCATTGACGCTGAGCCGTCGGAGACGGTAAGATCTTCTTATTCCGAAAGAATCTCTCAGTTAACCTGATCTTCGCTGACATGGTTCTTCGGACATAGATTGGCCAAGTCAAAGAGAAGATTTCAAAAGAGAAGGGCTGGGAAGCCAGCCAGCAAAAACTCATATATTCCGGTAGTGCAACCCTAGCAGGTCAAATCGGGTCATTAAGAGTGGTAGTACTTTTGCTGACTGTGAGCCAAATCAACAGGCAAGATATTACAGGACGCGAATACTGTTGAATCGTACAGCATCGAAGAGAAAGGATTCATCGTTTGCATGGTATCTAAGGTATCTCAATACCACAAATGGCATGGGGTGTTTGGGGCTGACCGATCTCGAAGCCGAAAGCAGCTCCTGCCGCCACATCATCGACCTCGAAAGCTCCTTCGACACCTGCTCCAGCGCCTGCATCAACCCCTGCGGCCCCTGCAGCCCCTGCTCACGCTCCAAATACCACCTCAAATGCACCAGCCACACCATCGCCAGCTCCCATTGCCCCAGGAGCTGAGGGTCCAAGTTTCAATGACCCTTCGGCGCTTACATTAGGCGGTCCACAGCGCGATGAAGCAATCGCAAACATGGAGAGCATGGGTTTCCCAAGAGATCAGATCGACCGTGCGATGAGGGCAGCCTTCTTTAACCCCGATCGTGCCGTTGAATATCTCCTAAACGTGCGTTCCGGAAGAAATATGATCAGGTATGTGAAATGTGCTAACATCTTGTAGGGTATTCCCGAGAGCGTTCAACGAGAGCACGCACAAGGACGAGCTGGAACTGGCGGTGCGCCTGCAGCAGGTAGACCTGCTGCGGCTTCCCCACCCCCAGCCACCAGCGACGCCTCAGCACCAGCAGCGGGCGCTGACGTTGGTGACGAACCCGTCAACCTTTTCGAAGCAGCCGCACAAGCTGGCCGTAGCGGTGGCGCAGGGGGAGGCGCTCGTGGAGGCCGTGGAGCTGCCGGAGGAGGGGCAAACATTGCAGGCCTTGGCGCTGGCATTGGAGCAGCAGCTGGAGCAGGCACAGAGGGTGGTGCCGGTCTTGGCAATCTCGACTTCCTGCGGAACAACCCACAATTCCAGCAGCTACGTCAAATCGTCCAGACTCAGCCGCGTATGCTCGAGCCCATTCTCCAGCAAGTTGGAGCAGGCAACCCACAGCTGGCGCGCCAGATTGGCGAGAATCCAGATCAATTCCTACAATTGTTGAGTGAAGATACTGGGGACGATACGCCCTTGCCACCTGGAGCTCAAGAGATCAGTGTGACCGAGGAGGAGCGTGATGCGATTGAGCGGGTGAGTCAGTCCGCTCGCACTGACATAGTCTACCTTGCTGACATTGATAGCTGTGCCGTCTAGGGTTCGAGCGAGACCAGGTCATCCAGGCATACTTTGCTTGCGACAAGAATGAGGAGATGGCTGCCAACTTCCTTTTCGACCAGCCAGATGAAGGTGATGAGGGAGCTGCTTGAACTACTTTCAGTCACATCTCGCCACTAAGACCAGGTAGCACGCAGGCAGCACGCGATAAATCCGAGACATGAAGACAATGATGGATGGCCAAGGGAAAGCTTGAGCATAAGATAACCTGCGTTCAGCTGTCGTATGGAAGCACGATCATACAGGTCGCCGGACATACATCTGTTCATTTCTAGGGTCATAGAATCAGCAATTCTCTCATGAAGTCCGTGGACGTAGGCGAAAATTCTCGGTGATTACAACGATGTCTTTGTTGGTACCTACCAATCACCTTGCATCATTCTCGCTCCCGTCTCTATGCATTTCTTCTTCACCCTCCAGACAACTAATCCTCTCCTCTCTACCACCCTCGTCAATGCCCCCCAAAACCCGTCGCCAGCAAAGTCCATGTCATCCAAATTCAGATGCCGGCTATAGCGCCACATCTCCTCCAATTCCAGCCCAAGCTTGTCAGTGCTGAGTATGGTATCTGATTGGACGCTTGAAAATGGTGCCACGAGCCCGATAGTTCTGTCGGGATCACAGTCAGGACCGAGCGAGGCTTCGATGTGTCTCTGCAGGGTAGGTAACGGAATGCCCATTAGATCTGTGGTTTGAAGCGGGTTATGGTCGAGAAGCCAAATTGGGGGGCTGTAAGTTCGCCACCAAAGTACTTCACTCAAGTTCGCTGTGAGGTTCTTTTGCTGGCCGAGCCATGTTTGGGCGGGTACTACGCCGCCTTGGTGGTATACACCCATAAGGAGGGCCAAGGTAGCATTAAAAGTTACCCAAGCAACTAGCCAGTACCTTATCATGGTTTTGGATTTTGGAAGATGAATCGAGGAGAGGATTAATGGGACTGCGGGCAGGAGAAAACGGGGTTCTTGGTGGGGTATACAGCTTAGAAAGGCTGTCCCTGACAGGGCCGAGATAAGTGGCAATTGTGATGACTTCCATTTTGGTGAAGAAACGAGGAGCCAGAGCGCTGGACCCAGGAGAAGGGGGAGGGAAGCAACGAGATGTTGGTATGGTGGATGGAGGCCGTGAGTCGCGAGGTTGGAGCTTTGAATATTGTAGAGGACGGAGTTGAAGGGAGTGAGGGTGGGAGCGATGAAAAGCGTTTTGAGAGGTGAGCCAGAGGGGTTGTAGAAGTCCGTGTCGATGGTAATGGCGAGGAGGCTGGTGAGAAGAGCCGCGGACGAGATTGCAAAGAGTGAGGACGGTCTCGGTATGTCAGTATTTTAGATCTCTTGGAAAGATGTGTTCCCTGGAGAGACTGTACCTGCGGATGAAGTGTGGCACGAGGTAAATACTAGGGATTAGAACGAATGTGGGGAAGGTAATACGGTTGAAGACCCCAAAGGTCAGGAGTATTCCTAGGATTGTGGAAGAGAGTAGAGAGGCCCGTTGCTATGAAGTGTGAGCTATCGTAGCCTCCTTAGTCTGAAGCTAACCCACTTTGTTGTCCAGTATCCTCTGAATCATTACCAGACTCCACAGCACTACTATAGTTTCTATCGAATTGGAGAACGTGTGTGTCTGATACGTCCACGTCACGTACGAAGAAGCCACCAAGGTAACGGCCAGCCTTCTATGTCGCGGCGATTGGACCAGCTCATGGATAGCCCAATCCTCCAAAACGAAACTCGCAATGAACATTAGGGATCTTATGGTGTAGTACACGACTTGAGGAGGGACTTCGTCGGTACCTATGCCCGACCAGATCCAGTGGAGCACCACCATGGGAAGGCCGTAGACAGGCCATAGTGAAAAGGCACTTCGTACAGGCTTTTCGGCTGTGAACTCCCAAGTTAGATGGTGAGAGAAGGAGAAGACCTTGCCTGCATGCCATGATCTATCAGCACGTTGGACGGGTGGGGAAGGGAAGATGGAGATGGAGAAAGTCCACAGTGTTAGCCTGGAAGTGCTAGCCCGAGCTTGCGCACGGCGTGGCTCACAGCTCTTCGGGGCTTGCAAGAACTGGTGTCAGACATTGGACACACGGGAGTACTGGGTGAAGAACGCTAGACTGTCTTGACTTACCAGCGGCGACCTCTGGGCCCTGGAAGTTCTCATCGGGGTGGATGTAGCTTGGCGAAAGGGCAAAGTAGACTCTCACCACTAGCAGTGCCAGATATGTACGCGTCCACATGTTTTGGAACGCGTGGAATGATTCAAAAGGACGCTGAAATTATCAAGCCGCTTTCATGGGAGACTAAGAGAATGTGTCCCGAGGCCGCGCGGGTGATGCATCTGGTGACCAGATGATATTGAGATCAAGCCGTACAATTTACGTGGTACTATTCATCGTTGATGCTATGGCTTCTCTCGGATATAGTCTTCGGAGTTTAGGGCATAAATTAGAAGAGTTCACTGCCACTTGACAGAATGATTCGGACACTAGGCCGAATGAAGAACCATACAAGATCTCACATGCGCTTCGGACGGGAATAGTATGTATCACAGCAAATTTAATCAGTAAGAGGTACCGTTTCATACCATCAAGGTAGCCTCAGCACTCATATTTCTTTCGCTGGGGGGGCTTAATTAGGCCTAGCCTCCGCTCGTACCTCGCTACGGGGGCCAATCAGGAGCAAGCTTTTTATAACGTAGCCCTTCCCCCCTAAGTGGAACGCGCTTTCTAGGGTATGAGTACTAAGACTACTATCAAGGCTAAGAAGTTTTAATGACTTATGACATTTCAATAGGACTTTTACGGAGCAATGTGTATTAATAGGCTTCTATTACGCGTACACCCTATCCTTGTAGGCGTACATCCCGTCCCTGTAGGCGTATACCCCTTTCCTTGCTACGCTTAGCGGGGTACTTTAAGGGCGCAAGGGGGTTTTTCGTAATACTCCCATAGGGCTTTGTAATTAACAAGGATACGGGTAGAATCTTACGTAATAAAGGGTCTGTACTTAGGTATATCCTAGTAATCTAATTAGGCCTTATGGATAGCTCGTAATTACGGGATCTCCTAAGTTTTAAAATCTCGTACCTTGGAAATCCTCCCAGGAGTCTCCTAAGCTGAAGAATCTCGTCGCAAGATTTCCGTACTGACGAAGCGTAGAAAGCGCCAAGCCTTTCTTTCGGGATCGAGATACTAGTATTTACGTCCACGCTTTCTATTTTCTAACGTTAGATTCGGACGATTTGGCCAAAATCTACGCGGGGCTGTCATGTACGTCTTATTGGACGTGGGTACGAGATACCGTGGGTACGTACCTTAGGCATGCTACGGGTACCCCCGTACCGCTGGTACCCCGTAACACGCTATAGACCCTGAAACGGTATGATATTACTTAGTTACTAGCGCTAAATCTTGACGAGATCTCTCGCTTAGGAGATTTTGAAATTTGAAAATCCTTGTAAGGACTAGTTAGGGACGTAGCTTAGGCGCTGTATTATAGCGCTATAGTAGTATTACGCTACCCCTTTTCCTAATATATAAATAAGGGAATCCCCTAAGAAAGGAAGGCTAGTAATTAGTCTTAATACTTATAAAATAGAGAGTTTAATATATATACTATTTAAGTTATTTAATAGTTATATTATTATATAATATCCTTATATTCTAATTACTTTAAATTCTATTAGGGGTAGTAGCCTAGCTATTAATAATTATAATTAATAAAGTATTATAACTATATTATAAAGAATATAATAGAGGACTACCTATAACTTATATAAGTATAAGGGAATAAATTCTAAGGTTAAGTATATCTTAAGTACTAGCTAGAAAGATATAGGATAGTATAGGATATAGGCCTTCCTAGCTATCCTATAAAAGGGGATAGGTTTAGAGGTTTTAATCCTATCCTATTATAAGATAATATAGGTTTTTATAGGATAATCCTATAGGATAGGATATTTATAAGATATTCTATAATTACTAAGAGGAGCTAGGTATCTATATAAAAGATTATATTAAGTAAATATTATAACTAAAATAATAACTAGAAACTATATATTTTAAATATTACTTTAGTTATTAAGCTATTATATATAATAAATAAAGTATATTATTATAATTTCTAAGTTTATTAATTACTAGGAAGTTTAAACCTTATATTTTATATTAAAATAAAAAATCTATAATTATAAGGATATATAATATATAAGTATAACTAAATATCCTTCTACTATAATATAATACACTTTATATATATTATATATAAGTTTAAAGCTACTATAATTATTAATACTAATTATATAGAAAATATATAAATAACTTATATTCTAATATATTTATTAAGAATACCTTTATAACTTCTTATAAGCCCTCTAGGACTTTCTACTAGAATCTAATATTATTACGTAAATTAAGGATAATCTTGTAAATAAGTCTATAAAAAAGGCCTTTTTAAATAAGGAGATTAATTTCTTTCTAGAAGCGGTAGATCTAATAAAGGGTAATAGCTATTATATATTATTAACTAGGATTAATAAATAGAATAATAGCTATAAAGACTTATTATCCTATTTCTATCTAGGTATTCTCTTTATTATAGTTAAACCTAGAAGATTAATAATATTAATAGACTTATAACCTAGAACCTTCTTACTACTTATAGTACTTATAATACTTATAGTACTTATAATACTTATAGTACTTATAATACTTATAATATCTATAATCTTATAAGGTTTCTATACTATTATATTAGTTATTATAAATTAAATAGCTTTATTAAAAGTATATATTACCTTTAATATCTAGGTAAAATATTAACAATTATTTCTATCTAATTAAGTTAAGAAATATATAAATACTAGCCTATAAGAATAAGATATACTATTAACTATAAAAGGATAGATATACTTAAATTATAATATAATAAAATAAAGAACTTTATAACAAGGATATAATATATATAAGGTAAGACCTATATACTCTAAGAGTTATATAATTATATATATATAATATTTAAAGAGGTTATAAATTAGATAATTAAGTCTTTTAAATAAAATATCCTTATTATTTAAAGTAAATACTTAGATTTCTTACTCTTCTCTACTTAAAACTACTCTATAATATATTAAACTCATTTAATTTATACTAGAAAAGATTATAATTAACCTATAGATTTAATATTATTATATAATATATTATTATAGAATTCTATAATATAATATAATTATTATTATAGTTAGAATACCTATAAAATTATTATTTATAAAGAATTACTACTAGTAGCAGGAAGCCTCTACTAATATTATAGGATTAGGAACTCTAATTTTACTACTAATATACTTAATACTTCTCTATTTAATACTATTTAAGATTATAGAGATACGCCTCTATTTATACTATTATATAGTATATTATAAGGAGTATCTATAGTTAATAATAGTTATAATTACTTATAGAATTTAATATTTACTATATTTATTACTAGCGTTAGGTACTAATACTAAGGAAAAGTAATATAACTATTTTAATCTAATTAGGAATAGTATATTTTAGAATTAAAATAAATCCCTTAATTCTTATTTCCGCCTAATACTTCCTATATATATTATTAAAATCTAGTCAAGTATATATAATTTATAATATAATAGCGCGCGGTATATATATCTTATTATTAATAATTATAATAATAGCTAAAATTAATAATCTTTATAAATTAATATAAGGTAGTAAAGGTAAAGTAATTAATAGAGTTTAACTTAATAAATTATAGTATAAAGGCTTTTATTCTACTTATATAATACTCTACTAACTTTTATAAATATTAAAGATAAAGAAGATAATTCTAATAAAGCTCTCCTTTATTACCTTAATACTTATAATAATAATAATAATATTATTATTATATAAGGCTTAATATATAATATAAGGGATTACCACCTAAGTATTTAAGTAAAGTATAAGGCTATTAAAAAATTAAGCGAGAATATATATATAAAGTATTTATAAATACGCCTAGAGTCTTTTATACTAGGTAAAAAGGTAATAGAAATAGTAAAGAAGGCGGATATTATAATAATTAACTATACTATTAGGAAGTATAAGAAGTCCTTATTATATTTTAATAAGTTTATATAAGAGAGGGAAGAATAGCTCCTTTATCTTTAATAATTTATTATAGATTAATAGTAAGACTTTCTAATTTATAATTATTATTCTAAGTATCTAATATTTTTATAGGATTATTACTAGAGTTTATATTAAAGTAGTTATAAGGTATTATAATATATAGGCTATTACGCGTATTATTATTTATATTAATAATAGTAATAAAGACTTAATATAAGAAGATATTAATAATAAAGAGGCTAAGTTAGATAATTTATATTTAACTAATTCCTATCTAATCTATATATTAATTATATAAATCTAATTTTCTAAGCTATATATAAGTAAGACGCGCTTTATAATTAGATAAAATATAGTATTACTTAGTATTAGCCTATTAATTAATAGATAATATATAAGTCTAGCTAACTATAATAGGAATATATAATAAATCTTAAAATAAGTTTATTTATTTATACTTAACTAGTCTAGCGTAAGTTAATATATAGCCTATATAAGTTAAATTACCTAGACTAATATTTAAACCTAGGATATTATCTTAACTATTATACTAGTAGCTTATATCTACTACTTGTTAAGGTATACTAATTCTATAATTCTAATAATTATTATTCTAATTATTATTATATATATTACTAACTTAGGTAGAATAGTCTAATTTATAATAAGCCCCTTCCTCTACTATATATATACTTTAGTTATAGAGAAAAGGCTATTTAATATAATATAGCTAGTTATCTTTAATATTAATATTTTAATATTATAAATAATACGCGCTTAATCTTTCTTCCTAGGCTTACTTCCTAGTAGCCTAATAATTATAATCTAATAGCTAATAGTTTTAAGCCTAATATAAATATAATTAATATTACTTAGATATATCTTCTAATTATTTAAGGTTTTAAATAAGTACCTTAGGAATTTAACTACCTTACGCCTTTTATTAATAAATTATACCTCCTATTATAAGATATAGCCTATTTCCTTATATAAATAGCTATATTTATAAATATAATTAATTAAAGATTTCTCCTCTTATAATACTTTTTAATTATATTATACTTATTTAGTTTAATTAATTATTCCCTTTTCTACCTATTTAGAGGTCTATCTTCGCGTTAAGAAATATTATAAATACGCTTAATAAGGTTATTAATATTAAGGTCTTTATAATTATTAAATTTATATTAATAAATATTATCTTTAATAGAATAGGATAGTCTACTTATTAATTAATAATAAGAGCTTATTAATAACTTAATAGTAGGTTTTTACTTATTTTATTAATAATTAAGCTTATTAAAACCTTTTAAATTTAGGAGTCTTTATACCTTTAAATAGTTTAAGGTTATTAACCTTATTTATTACTTACTTATAAGCTTCTTACCTTTACTTATAAAGAATTTGTAAGTATTATCTTTTAAGACTTATAATAAATAGTTAATAATATTAGGAGTTTTTAAATAGGGAAAGGATTAGAGTAGCTTACTACTTTAATAGATAATACTTAGTAATAACTTAAAGTAAGAGGAGAAAGAGATATTATTAACTAAATATTTCTTTATAACTTTAGGATCTATTAATATTATAAATAATATTAGATAACTATATACTCTTATAAATAATATTATAATATTTAATACTATCCTTAAAGAAGTAGGAAGATAATAAGCTTATATTATTAATATTATTAATATATTTATAATAGACCTCTCTCTCCTAAATATCTTTAATAAGATTTTTAGTACTTATATTAGTAGAGCTTATTATAAGTAATATACCTTTAATTAAATTAATTATTAAATTTACTAAGTTATATTTTATTATCCCCTTATTCTTCTTCTCTTTAATATATTCTCTAAGGTCCTTATAATTAGCCTTCTTATTATTATTATTAATATATATAAATATAATCTACCTTTATATTCTTTATATTTATAGTTATTATTCTAATTATTAGTAGTACTTATTTAGAAAAGAAAAAAAGGTACTATTATTTTAATAATATAATATAAGTATTACTTAAGAGATTTATATTTAAGATTATTTAGAGACTTATATTATTTTATAGCTTTCTAAATAAGTCTATATCCTTTACTTATATAATAATCCTCTTTATATAGAATATATATAATTAGGCTATTAATAATTTATTAGTATTTATTATATTAAGTATTTATATTAAGATAAAATATACTATTAAGATTATTAATAATATTAGCTTTTATAACTTCTTAAAGTATACTTAAAGTAGAGGCTTATATTTATAAAAGGTTTATTATAACCTCTCTTATTAGATAATTAAATAATAATTATAATATTACTAGGTCTATTATTTTTTATAAATAATAGATTTCTAGTAATACTTATACTATAATATTATATTAATAATATTAAATTATCTCTATATATCTAATATACTACTAGGTTTCTATTATTATATTATAATTAATTATATCCTTTACTTCCTTCTTATTTAACTTTTAAGGATATTAATATTTTAATAAGGTTTACTTATTTAATAGTAGTAAATTATTTAAATTATTTAATAGATATTTAATATTAATAATAATACTATTAAGGTTTATAAATATAGTTATAAGAACTATTAAGCTATTAATAGTTATTAGCTCTAGATTTTAAGATTTAATATAAGATCTTAGCTCTAATAATACATAGTAGGTTTTATAGGTATTAAATCCTATAACCTCTTAAGATCTAACTTTATTATTAAGAGCTAGAATAATAATAATATAACTATTAATAAGAAATATAGGGAGTATATTATATATAGGTAATAATAGATATAAAGGAGAGAAGGAATATAAGGGATTTTAGGAGATTAATATTAATTATAAAATTAATTAAAAACTTAATTTAAATATTAATTTAAAAGTAAGGATTATAATACTTTACTAGCTACGATAATAATTAAAACTATAATTAGAAAGGTTAATATATAATTAATTGAATTATTTATAAGCCCTTAATTTAATCCTATTTTATTATTACTTAAGATTAATAGTAAAGTAGTAGATATAAATATTATAATATAATAAGAGTTTAGAATTTATGACCTAAATTCTTAACTCTAACCTTATACTTAAAGTATTAATTATAATATATTATCTTATTCTTTAATTAATAATATTCTATCCTCTTCTATTATTAAGAGTTTTATAAATACTCTAATTATAAGTTTAATAAAGAAGAGTAAAAATAAATCCTACTATATCTTTTAATATAAGTAAAAGGATAAGTAGTTAGATTAATAAATAAAGATAATATAAGCTATTAAGAATAAAATAAAATCTAGTTATAATTATTATAATATTTATTAAAGTAGGATAAAGAAGTCTAATAAATAGGAATATTTTTATAAATATACTCTTATCTCTAATAGAGCTTTATAACTTATTTACTTCTATTATAATAAGGTTATTATTTACCCTTTTATAAGCTATAATATTAATAGTATAAGTATCTACCTCTTATTTAAAGGATATATTAAGAAATTAGGTCTTATTTCTTTATAATAGATATTAATTATTAATAGTTATTAAGATAAGATATATTAATAATATAAATCCCTAGGCTTTTAATAGGTAGAATAATAATTAGAACTAATATATTACCTTCTATCCTAGAGGAAATAAAATAAGGATATAAGATTAATATTAAGTAGGCGGAAACTTATATATAAAGACTTCCCTAAGTAATTTTATTACTCGGTTATAATTATAAGTATATTTTTTAATATTATTAATAATCCTAAGATATTATAACTCTTTTACTACCTTTATCCTACTCTTTAATTAAACTTAATATCTATTATTAAGAACTACCTAATAATAAAGGTTAAAGAGATTAAATAGAGTCTTTTATTAAACTTATTTATAAATAGTATTAATGTCTCTTTATTACTTAATTATTAATTAGCCTTAAATTACTAATTATATATAATAATTGTAACTTTCTTTATTAATAAGAATTAAATATAATATAAGAAACTCTTAGGCTTTAAATATCTTAAAGGTTAATATAATAACCTATAACTTATAATAGTTATAAATATAATTATTAGGTAATATAAGATTAAAGATTAATTTCTTATCCTTATTATTAATAATATTAGTAATAATACTTTGTTATATAATAAACTTATTAACTCCCTTCCTATAAGCCCTTTTAACAATTTTATTAACTAAGGAGAGAATAATCTTAACTACCCTCTAATATATATTTTATATATAGTATATATTATTTAATTAGCCTTAAAAGAGCTATTTAGAAAAGTTTATATTAATTTAATTAATAAGGAGTTTTAGAGAAATTAGGTTAATAATAATAAATAGTAAGATATTTAAATAGTAAAGAAGGGCTTATTAATAATCTTAACTAAGGTAAGATCTTTATAATTATTATTTTAATTATCTCCTAGCTAATTAATTAAAGGTATAAAAAAACTATAATATTTATTAATATAAGTAGTTAATAAAAGGAGCCCTTTTTTAAAATATAAAAGGACTAATTATAAAAGGATAATATAGTAGTAGTCCTAGATAGTAGTATACTTACCCTAAATAAGAGGTATAAGTAAAGATATCCTCTTAAACTCTTTTAAGATATTAAAACACGTTAGGACTTAACTTATTATATATTAAAATAAGCGTATCTACTTTATATAAATATAAAATACTACTTTAATAAGAAATAAAGTAGCTTCCTTAAACTTATTAATGTAAAATAGTTATAAGTTAAATATCTAATTTAGCTTATTAGGCCTTTTTGTATATTCATATTATTAATAAGTAGAGGGAAGGAGGCTATAATATATAATATCTTTACTATTTAATAGGCTCTTTAATTATATAGAGTTAAAAGTTAGGTAATTAAGGTATAAATAATTTATATAGAAAGTTAAGCTTCTTAAGACCTTTAAAGCGGCTTATTAAAAGCTTTTTATATATTATAATTAAATATAATTAGGTTTAGGATTTCTTTATAATTAAGTAGTACTTCTTTATCTAAATTATAAAAATATAATATTTAAGGATAAGAATTAGGCTATTAAAATTGATTAATAGCTATAAGTAGAGATCTATTAATAAGTACTTAAAAGAATCTTTTAAAACTATTAAAATTATAAAGAGAATAGTTAAGATTAGAGGACTATATTAATAAGGGATTATATTACCTTTAACCTTAATAATACCTTAGAAGCTCTATTAAAGGATTTAAATAATATTATAAAGGATTAGCTAAAATAGTATAAGGCTTATAATAAGTTTTTTAATTATTATTATTATTATTATTATTAGTTCTTTTATATTCTTATAATACCTTTTATTTACCTAAAATAAGGGTCTATTCTTAAGTAGTAGAAGGCTTTAGAGCCCTAATACCCGTTAATTACTTATATAGCGCGCGATATCCTTACTATTATAATAGGGGCTATTATATATAAGTAATACTTCTCTATAATAAAGAGGTATTATATAAGTTATATATATTATATACCTCCTACTTTCTATACATTAATAATAGTCCTTTATATTAAGAATTAGTAGAACTTATCTAAATAAGTAGGACTTAATCTAGAGGCTAACTTTAATATATCTAATTAGGTAAAAAGGGCTGATAATATTCTATATAATATATAAGTAGAGGAAGGTTATCTTAATAATAATTATATTAATAATAGAGATAAGAATAATAAGGATAATTTAACAGGTAGGTTATAAGCCTTATAATATACTTTAAGAAATAGTATTAATACTTAATTTAATAGCTAAGAGGGCGCCTTTATAATTAGTAGAAGTCTACTAATAATAATATAAGTATATTAAAGAGGTAGAGGTAGGACTAATAATTATTATTTATAAGTATTTAAGTAATACTATTTAATAGGACTAGTATATTAGTACTCTCCATAATTACTATAAAGTAGAATAGGAGGGATAAGTAATAGTAGCTAATAATAGGAAGGTTTAAGAATATACTAGCTTTATTCTACTAATAGTAGAATTTTAGATAAATTATATTATAGAGATAAAAAAAATTAATATATAAGTAAATCCTAGAATAACTTTATAATTATTAATCTAGTTAGTAGGTTTATTATAAAGAGTAGATTATTATATAAACTAATCCTATCTAATTTATAACTAAGTAAATAGGATATCCTATAAATATCCTATCCTATTAATAGATCCTATAAATATCCTATCTTACTAAATTATCCTATCCTATACCTATCTTATATTATTATAAAGATATAGGATTAGGACCTTATTTACCTATACTATCCTATAGTCCTATACTATCTAACGTAGGATATCCTGTAGGATATCCTATATCTTTCCAGCTAGTAATCTTAAGAATTAATAAATACGCTAATTAATAAGGAAGCTATATAATATACCTTAATAAAATATTTAAATTTTACCTTAATTATACTTATAAAGCTAGAGACTTACGCGGCCTTAAAGAATAAAATTAAAGAGCTAAAAATATAAATTATAAAGAAGTAGTAAATAAAATAGTTATAATAATAAATAATAAATTTAAAGAATAAGATATAAGGTAGTAATAAAGGCTCTTTAATATATTACTATTAATTCTCTTTAATTAATAACTTAAATTCTAAGAGGATAAAATATAAATATATACTTAAGTTATAAAAACTTTATATTTATAATAAAAAAATTATAATAATAATATTAATTTTATAAAAGCTAGTTTAATATACTTCTTAAATAATTAATTTAAAATTTAATATACTTTATATTTCCTAGTAGTAGACTCTAAGTTTATATAATATAAATATATAAAGAATATACCTAAAAAGGAATAAATATAAGAATATTTTAATAAGTTCTTATTAAATTAAATAAAAGATTTAAATAAAAGATTTAAAGAACTAGTATTTAATAATTAATAAATAATATATAAAAGTAAAGTAGAAGATTAATTAAAAAGTTATAACTTTATAGATTATTTGTTAATTATAAAGTAATAATTTAATTTACTTATAAATGATATACTTTATAATAACTTATTAAATAAATTATAATAAGACTTATATAATCCTATTATTATATAATTAAATATCTATAAAATAAGAGATACTCTTATTATATTAATAACTTAAATAGAGTTATAGGTATTATATCTTACGTGTAATAAATTTAAGGTTATTATAATTAAGAGGGGTTATTATTAATTAAATTTACTACTATTTTAAGAAAGAGGAAGTTTTTATAAAAGAGGTAAGGAAGATAACCTTAATATAAAATAAGATAATTATAATAACTATAAGCCTATTATATTATAATAATAAGGTAAATTAAATTCTAAAAAGCTAATTAATCCTAATATAAAATATTATTATTATTATAAGAAAGGTTATATTACTAGGAACTACCTTAATAATATTATAAATATTATAAATATTATAAATAATAAGTTAATAAGAAAGCTAATAAATTTAAAAAATCCTTAAGTACTATTATTATATCTATTATAATAATATAAGGGAAGAAGTAAATAAGAAGGCTTATAATTATTATATAAATAGAGTTTAAATACTCTTAAAAAGAATATATTATATTAATTATATTAATATATACTTAATTAAGGAATATAAATAGGACATAGATCTTGACTCTAATAATATATTATATAATAAGATTAGTAATTTAATACTCTTAATAGATACTTATATTAATAAGGTTAAGTTAATAAAATTATAAGGGGTTATATAATAGTATTAAAATACCTTTTATATTATTATAAATTTTAATTATAACTTCTATTTAAGCTATTTATAATTAAAGGAGTAAAACTCTTAGGTAGACTAGCCTACTGAAAATTAATAATTCCTTATTAAGTTAGGAAATATATTTAAAAATATTAATATTAGGATATATTATTAAGTACCTTAAGAGTATTATATATATTATTATATATTTAAGGATAGACCTTAATAAAGAATTTAAGGACTTAAAAATATATTTAAAATTATTAAAGGGATTTAATACCTTCTAAGATATCTTCTTAATTAAGAGTATTAATATATTATTATATTATATATATTATAATTATACTATTAATATTAAGAAGGATAAAAATCTTCTATTTAAGCCTTTATATAATTTATTAAAGAGGAAGCTCCGCGTATTAAAGAAGTACCTTAAATAAATATTATAAAAAGGTTAAATCTATTATTTTATAAATTTAATAAGTATATTAATATATTAATTATTAAGTATTTAATAAGATTATAATTAAAAATTAATACTTATTACTATTAATTAATAAAATATTAATAAGATTAACTAATATAAAATACTTAATTAAGTTAAATTATAAAAACACCTATTATTAATTATAAATTAAGAAGGGAGATAAATAGAAAATAATATTTTATATAAGGTATAATTACTTTAAATACTTAATTATACCTTTTAAACTTATTAATACTCTTACCTTATTTTAAATATATATTAATAAAGTATTAGTAAGCTATTTTAATATAATATATATAATCTATCTTAATAATATCTTTATTTATTCTTAAGATAGGAACTCTTATATTAAAGTAATAAAGGTAATATTTTAATAATTTTAATAATTTAAGCTTTATATTAATCTTAAGAAATATAAATTTAAAATATTTAAAATAGAATTTTTTAATTTTATTATAAGTAGTATAAGTATATATATATACTTATATTATATTAATATAATAATAGATTAACTTAAATCTAAGAGTATAAAAGATATTTAAATCTTCTTAAAATTTATTAATTTTTATAAATAATTTATTAAATATTATTCCTTTATTATTATTACTCTTATAAACTACTTAAAGAAGGAGTATTTAAATATTAAGGCGGGAAAGCTTATATTAAATAATATTACTTATATAATATTTAAATAATTTAAATAATTCTTTTAAAAGGTATTACTCCTAATTTATCTTAATCTTATAAAGGAGATTTATTTAAAAATTAATATTTTTATTTTAATAATTTTAATTATTTTATCTTAAAAAATCTTCTTTAAAGTAGATAAATTAAAGGTAGAGTAATATCTTATTATCTTCTACTTTTATAAATTAATATTTATAAAAATTAGATATAAGATATATAATTAAGAATTACTTATAATAATAAAAGTATTTATAATATAAAGATATTTCTTAAAAGGAAGCTTATATTAAGTAATAATTATTATAGATTATAATAATTTAAGGTACTTTTATACTATATTATTATTATTAAGAAAATAGGTATATTAAGTAATAAAGCTTATTAGTTATAACTTTAAAATCTATTATTATATAAGTATTAAGAATCTAACTAATATACTATCTTAATAATTAAATTATAAGTTAATAATAAAGGAAGATAATACTTATTTATTAATATTAAAAAATAAGTTAAAGAATATAAGATATATTTCTTTAAATAACTTTTAAGTATATTATACTTATAAACTACGAGATAATAAGACTTATATTTAAGAGAGGTATAAAAGGTTAATAATAGGGCTTAAAGAACCTTATATTCTAAGTAAGGGGAAGAGTAATATACTCTTAATAATATAATATAATATAAGTAATAACCTTAATCCTACTATTAATTAATTTAATTATAAATAAATTATATTAAGAAGGCTTATTATAATAATACCCATAATAAATAATATTTAAAATAAATATATTACCTTAATATTAAAAATTATTTAATATCTTTAAGAGGGAGATAAAGAGTTATTTAATAAAAAAGTTATACTAAGGTTAAGAACTTAATAAAGGCCTATAAATATAATATAAATAATAAAGAATATAAGGACTCTTTATAAGAATAGGACTATTTATATACCTAATAATAAAGCTATTAGGTAGGAGATTATAAGATTATATTATAATAACTTATATATTAACTACTATTTATAGAAGTATATATAGGAGTTAATAAAATAAAAGTTATATTCAAAGTTAATAAGTTAAGATATTTATAATTATATTTAAGGATACTTAACTTATTAATGAATAAAAATATAAAGATATATTATTTATAAGATCTTATTATTATTATTAATTCTAATAAAGCTATTTTAAGAAATTATAATAAACTTTATTATAAACCTCCCCTTAATTAAATTAAGAAGTAATATTTATAATATAATCCTAATAATAATAGACTATTATATTAAAGTAATTAAATACTTATATATAATTAAAATAATAGATATTATTAAGGTAGTTAATTTATTATATTATAATATCTTCTTAACTTATAATTAATTAAAAGGTATTATAAGTAATAAGAAAATAATATTTATAAGTATATTTTAAGTAATAATATATTATTATATAAAGGTATAATAAAACTTAAATATTATATTCTATCCCTAATTTAATAGATAAATAGAAAGATAGAATAGTATATTAAAGTAATACTTATAATACTATTTAAGTTAAAAGTAAGATAATTAAGTAGAACTATTATACCTAATAAAATTTATATATAATTATATAAAATATATAAGTATTAGCCTATCCTTATATAAAATATTTTATAAGTATTTACTTATATTAGATATTTAATTAATAAAGTTATATATTAAAGATATTTTATTAATAAAATAAAGAATAGAAGACCTTTAAGAAAGTAAGAAGATATTAAAATAATACTTATATAAAGCCTAAGAAATATAAATAGAATATATAAATAAATATAAAAAGCTAATAATATTTAACCTTAAAAAACTTATTTTATTAAATATAAAAAATATTAATTTAACTTAATTAATTAAGAAGCTTTTATATAGATACTTAAGGCTATTTAAGGTAATTAAATATATAAGTAAATAGGCCTAAAATTAAACCTCCTTAGAATATTCTAAATATACCTTATTTTTTATATCTTATTATTAGAGCCTTTTATAAGTAATAGTAATAATATTATAAATATATTATAAATAGAGCTTATAAGTAGTATAATAGATCAAAAAGTAAAAATTATATTAAATTATAAGATCTCTTATAATAAATTAAAATATTTAATAAAGTAAAAAGGTTAATTAAATAATTATAATAAATAGTTATATAAGTAGGACTTAAAATATACTCCTAATATATTAAAAGCCTTTAAGTAAAGTTAAGAGAAGTTATAATTAAGAAAAACATTTTATTATTATTTATAATAATTATAACTACTATTATTAAAGGGGTAGTTATATATTATATTATCTATTTATTATTAATATTATTATTAGCCTTATTATCCTCTTTATCTTCCTTTTTATTAATTATAATAAGCTTTAAATAGTATTAAATACTATTAATAAAGCTTTAAAAGGGGGAAGGAAATATAAAAGATATACCTTAAAATACTTAATATTAAGGAGGCCCTTAAGGGTAGAAGTAATCCTCTTAAGAATAATTATATTATTAATTAAAATAATAGTAGGTATAATATTAAGGTAGTTAAAGTAGGTATAAAAGTATATATAATAAAGCTTACTAATAAAGGTATATTAAAAATAAGTAAAGTTAATAGTATTATTACCTTAATTAATAATAATATTAAAAGAAATAAGGAGGTAAATTAAGGGATAATAAAGGAAAGGAATAATAATAATATTATAAGTTATATTTAAGCCTATATAATAGGAGTAATATATAAAGCCTATAAAAAAGGGGAAGTAGATAAAACTATTAAAAGACTTAATTAAATCTAATAATAAAGAAGGAAGGTATATAAAATAACCTATTATCTCTATATATAATATAAATAATATAGATAAGGTAGAATAATAATAAGGTTAAAGTAGCTTAATATTAAAAAATTAAAGTTAAAATTAAAAGGAGCTTAAAAAAAATTAAAAAATTAAAAAGGTTAATATAAAATAATATATATATTAAATTACCCGCGGTTATTATAAGGTATTATAAATATAATATTAAGAGGTAATAATAATAATAAGGTAATAATATTAATTTCTATAAAAAAGAAATTATAAATTATTATTATAAGACCTCCTTATATATTTAATAAAGGCTTAATATTATAAATTTATTATTTAAGCTAAAATATTAACCTTATTATAATATCTTGATAAGAATAATATAGCTTAATATATAATTATATAAAAATAATAGATATATATTATTTATAAGACTTTAATATAAACTTCCTATTTATTATAAAATCCTAACCTCTAAATATTAAGGATTATTAATAGGAATAATATCCTTAAATATAATAATAGTAATTTTATTAATTAATAAGGATAGAGTATTTATAAATATTATATAATAATTCTATAAGTCCTCTATTATTAAGAATAATAATTAAACCTTATCAATTATAAGATTTTATTATAATTTAAAATAATACTTAAGTTATAAGAACAAGATATAAATTATATCTATAAATTATAAGAAATCTATAGAATATCCTTAATTATTATAATATTAATAATACTCTTAGGACTTAAGAGCCTAGAGGAAGGGATAATTATAAGGATTAATTAAGAATATAGCTTAAGCGCTATATTATAGTATTATAATAATATTACGCTACCCCTTTTCCTAATATATAGATAAGGGAATCCCTTAAGAAGGGGAGGCTAGCGATTAATCTTAACTTATAGAATAGAGAATTCAGTATATATACTATCTAAGTTACTTAGTAGTTATATTATTACGTAATATCCTTATAATCCTCCTGATAGATTTCGGTACGACGAGATTTCCTAACGCTAAGGTATTAATATAATACCTTGAAGTACCTTTGATAAGTAATATTATAGATTTCAGACCTTCCTAGTAGACTCTTAAGAGGATTACGAAAAATACCCTTCCGCCTTTAAAGTAGTCTTCTAAGGGGCTACTGCCCAGGGATAACGTTAGGATTACGCCCGGGGCGCGGATTCCTATTGCAACGTTGGGGCTGCATCTAGGGGGCTGCCTCCTACTGCAATTTTTGTGATAAGACTTTTACTTTTAGAAGCGCTATGACTTTATACGCGAAAATGTCCTATTAAAATATATAGTTTGTATAGATAGGAGAGCGTGAACTAGAAATAAGTTTAGATTAGAAGGTAGTGAACTCTTCTACGTAACAAAGTTAGGAGAAGTCCGATTGGTATGTTACCATTGTATAAGTTTCATGCGGCGGTCTTGGCATCGTAGGAGAAAATAAAAAAACTTTCATATGAATAGTACTGTAAATACCCGCATGTCTCCAAAGCGCCTAGTAGACGTCTAAGTAGTCTAGACTTAGTACTAAATGAAGGTATATAGTAACCCTCTAATCTATAGGCCTTGTCGCTTACTACCGTTACCGCTGTCGCCGCCCCGAGTCATGTACTAGTAGCCCCCGGTTACCTTAGGGTCGGTCCCGGGCAAGAGGGCCGCTAGCTAGGGGCCCTCGGCTACCGACCCCAGGGTCCCGGATAAGGGCCCCAAGCTCCAGGGACAAGACCCCTTAGAAGGCCGCTGCTAGGCTAAAGTCGCCTAGGGTGGGCTAGCGATCTGCATGCCAAGGAGGCGCTAGGCCTAATCGAGCCGACATACCGACATGCCGACGGTCAATGCGATTTTCTCCCGCAATGCCAAGACCGCCGCATGAATGTATTACAATGATAGGAGATGATTGCAATGGGAGGCATGACCTTGGTTGGATGTCCAGACTTGGATTTAAAATGGAATGGCAGGTCTTTCGCAATATGCTCCATTGCTTCATTCAAACGAGGTTGCTTGCAGATGTAACCCAGTAACATGGTGTTAAGGTCAGAGGTGAAAGCATTAATTGGCTTGTAAATAGATGTTCATGAATATCTATCGTCCCGATGCCCCACAACTCTTTGCCCAACGTGTAAGAAGCTGCCCCAAGGCCATGTGCCCACTGAGCAGAGGTCTTGATTGCAATCCTGGTAGACGGCCGTCCTTGGATGCGGCCGTGCATGTCTCCATCTCGGTGGACTCTGTGCCGTAAGGAGAAATGACCGAGAGGGTGGCAGGTCTGGCTGCGCATCCATCGCCATCATGCACATGCGACGACAGAGATAAGCGCGCAGAACTGGAAGACACTTAAAGTAAGTACTTACTTTAGCTTGCATTGTACCATGGGCTTGGCGTTATCAAAATGCACAGAGGAAGGTTTAAGCTTCTGCCACGCTGGCACGGAGACTATGAACGGGGAAGAGGCTTGACCGCGGGACAAGCAATACATGGTGTAGGTGCATATGCCGATAGAGGAATCGAGCATCTCGGCGGCAAGACGACGTCCTCTAGAACTACCGGCTGAAAGCATGAGAATGGCGACATTGAAAGCAAAAGATGTCCAGTAAGATGGGAACGTGGTCGAGAATGATCAGGAGCCTGACCTTATCGGGATGGTGAAGCATGAGGAGGGAAGCGGAGGTGACGGGGTATTGCAAGGACGACGCAGCAGGTACAACGAACAAGGGGAGGTGGGGAGAGAGGTCGAGAGGTGTGTTGTCTGGTGAGGGATTAAATTCAGAGATGGGTAGGATATTTGTCAGTCCATCTCCCGCAACGTTAGGTGCAGACATGGTTGCAGATCTGCTTCCATACCCTTGCTACTTGTGATGTAAGGTCTCCTCAAAGCGGATGGTGGAAGGGAGGAGTATCAGTAGCAATGAGCTCGAAGGGTGGGCAGTGGGTGGAATAGTAGAACTAACGCCTTTCCTGCAGCCGAGGACAAGGGGAAGGAGGTAGTACTGATAAGTTAGAGTGGGAGAGTGATAAACTCCCATCAACTGAATGCTTCTTGTCCTGTGGCTACTATTATTAACTTGACCTTTGTTTGACCTTCGCCCTCGTGCCAGTCTCCAGTATTCTATAACAAGAGTAACAGACAAAGTAGTCCTACCAAGCTTTCAAATAGAGTAATCCACTTCCAGACGCCTTTTGCCATCAGCTCCAGCACGCACTTCTTCGACCAATTTTTCCACTCTTCTCACAACACATCCAAGGAGATGCTCTTCCACCAAGCGCCAGAGTCTCTGCTTCCTCTGACTCAATAACCTCTTGCCCCACCGGCTGCGATCAGCTAGCACTGGGGTAAATCAGAGTGAACGGTGTACCACACAAACTCAAACCCTCCTGGACTCCCCACTTGCCTCCGTCTTCCTATACCAAAACTCATACTGCCCCGCCTCCTCCGAGGACACCTCTGCATCACGAGACGAGCGTAGCAGCACGAGGCAGCCGATTTATTTTCTGACCCGATTCGAGACCTTTGTCCGAGAAGGGTCCCGTCGGCACTGCGAATCACACATCGCTCCTTCATTGGTCATCAACATTCTCGAAAGAACCCCTCTACGACAATACGACTGTGCATATAAAAAGGCCTTCGCCCCCGTCTCTGACGTTTCGTCCCCAACAAAAGCGAAATCATATACATTGTCATTTTGAGCGTCTCGGACGCCGCGGAGAGGGCTTTTGCCCGCCCGGACTGAGGTCCACCCACGTCCAAGTCACTCCACTATACCAGCACCTTCATTTACCTAAGAATAGGTATGACAAGCACGTTAGCTCATCGTACACCACCAACGCCATCTCCCACGGAATCCACTTCAACCCTACACTCGCAAGATGGGAAGCCTCATCTCCCCCCACCCGCCATCCTCGAGGAGCCTGTGGTGTTACCGAATGGCCACGGTGCTGCTGCCACCGATGCGGTACAGACCGCCAAAAAGTCCACAATAACGAATCGCCTCACTCGCATGTTCTCGCAAGCAAAAGTCCCGAAGGAGTCGGACGTTAAAGAAGGTCGCGAAAGTGGGGCCTCCGACACAGACAGCAGTACCAAGGGAACCAATAATTGGACACCCAATCCGCCGTCGAGAAAGCCGTCCTATTCCGACAGACGGCCACACTCTGTTGCAGATTCGGACCGAAGAGGTAGCACAATCGTTGTCAAGAAAGAGACCAAAGACGCCGACCATGCACAGCAACATAAGAGGTTCGAGACACTCCCAGACGGTACCCATCAGCACACTCTCAAAAGTGCCAAGAGGCAAGAAAAGCTGTCCGACATGCTCCGCGACATGCTGGGCGGCAAGAAAAAAGAGGAACACAACCAGGATGAGCATCAACAATTGTCGTTGATGTCTACATGGGTGGACCAGCTTCGGAACGAACGCGAGAGGCTCGCTTCTGACAAGAAGGGAGGGCCCAATGCGACCGCAACTCTGGTACAGAAGTATGGCAAATGTCAGGAGATTGTTGGCCGCGGCGCCTTCGGAATCGTTAGGATATCTCACAAGACCGATCCCAAGGATAATAATCGGGAGCAACTGTACGCGGTCAAGGAATTTCGCAGGAGACCCCAGGAATCGCCCAAGAAGTACCAGAAGCGTCTTACTTCTGAATTTTGCATCTCATCTTCACTGCGTCACCCAAATGTTATACACACACTAGATCTCTTGCAAGACGCCAAAGGAGACTACTGCGAGGTCATGGAATTCTGTGCTGGTGGAGACCTCTACACTCTTGTGCTAGCAGCTGGAAAGCTAGAAGTCCAGGAGGCGGACTGCTATTTCAAACAGCTCATGTGCGGTGTTGAATATTTGCACGAGATGGGTGTCGCTCATCGTGACCTCAAACCCGAAAATCTTCTTCTCACGACACATGGTTCCCTGAAAATCACGGACTTTGGTAATGGCGAATGCTTCAGGATGGCTTGGGAGAAGGAGGCACACATGACTGCCGGCCTCTGTGGCTCGGCTCCCTATATCGCTCCTGAGGAATACACTGACAAGGAATTCGATCCCAGAGCTGTCGATGTCTGGGCTACTGGTGTGATATACATGGCTATGAGGACTGGCAGGCACCTGTGGCGCGTTGCAAAGAGAGACGAGGATGAATTCTTCGACCGTTACGTTGAAGGGAGGAGAGGCGACGATGGCTATGGTCCAATCGAGACTTTGCACAGGGTAAGTCTATCGCTTGCTGGAAGACTCAAGAACCCAGGCTAATGTCGTTGCCAGCGTCGCTGTCGGAATGTCATTTACTCGATACTCGATCCCGACCCGAGTCCGACACGTCGTCTCACGGCATCGAAAGTTCTCAAGTCAGAATGGGTTCGTGAGATCCAAGTCTGTAAAGCTGCTCTGGAAGGGTTTTAGTCACCACGGCTTTGGTAAAGGCAAGGACGTTGTATTACGCGCTCTACGGCAACGATGAACGTGCTTATGTGCCTCGAATTGGTGGAATTTCCTACCTCTGCATTCAAGACCAGATTCCAATATTGTTCGACAGTTTCTTTGCCCACTCCATCGGTCGCTTCGGCACGTTTGGTTGCACATACTGGCGACAAAAGGGCGTTACGGGTAAAGGTTACAGTGAATGGGCTGGGAGATATCAGGCGTAGGACGGCATTTTGAATGCGATCAGCATATTACAATCGTTGCAGCGGCCGGATTTTCTCATAGTCTGCACAGTCATGTAATTTCTGAGAATGTTAGCATACCAAGATCGACTCCAGATTTCACATCACTTTTCGCATCGTCCAATTTTCTGACTGTCAGTATGTACAACCCTCCAGAGACAGCCGACACGGTGAGCTGCACCAGCTGAGGATTACGAAGCCCTTTTCGTCCGTCGACTTAGCAAGATGGACAGGCAATGGATGGAGGGTTCCACGGTCAACCGACACGCCTCCACGCCACCAATTAATGGGTGCGCGGAGGTTCGGGCCCTAGCGCGGGTTTCAAAAGTCTGGCCACGCCAAGACATGGGAACAAACCACTGTGCCACTGCAGGCGCAGAAAGATTCATAACGAACCTTTTCCCTTTCTGAATTCACAACTCTTACGTCCGGACATATTGTGATCTTTCAATCCACGAACACAGATTGGTCTAACTACCTGCCATCATTTTATCGATACCTCAATTTTTAGGAGTACCAAATCCGGCGATATGTCATGGGCGGGTACGGGCGCTCTCCGCATCACCTCAAGTCAGCTACGCCAATTATCCTCTGATGGCTGACATATCATGTAGGGTTAAAGAAGGTTGCCAACCGGGCGACCACCCAGGTGATGATGAAGACGGGTATACTGCAGATTCTAAGGACAGCAAGCATTAGGTAGCGGGGCTCATGAAACCGATACAGGACATGTCGAAAAGACCAACGATAGAGACTACGGGGTGGAAGAGAGGTACTATCCCTTGAAAGCGTCGTCAGGTTAGAAGTCTTGGGTGGCATGGGCAATCTTGCTTAAACATTGCTGCTTTGATCAGGCGATATCGAACTATGGAATCCGCGGCGACTAGACTACAAAAGGAAGCAAAGGGATATTTGGATTCCCTACGAGGTTAGCTCCCAGCGACGGGTCTGACTTGAAAGGGAGAGCGCGGATTTGACCTAAGGGCTTAGCGATGACGGCCTCACAAATGCGAATAGCAGAAACCATAGATGCTTTTTATGGAGACGCAGGTGCCAATGACGGAGTCAGCAGGAGCTATAAACAGGCAGTGGAAGATCTAGATGCCGAAACAATCAAAGCCCTTGACGGTCCCTTCAGGTGGGCTATTATTGGAGGGCCACAAATACCCAAGTAAGAAGCTGAATGTTGAGTTCTTTGCAGACAAACAGTCCTCGAACCGATATCACGATTCGTCGCCTACTTTCCCGATATCAATGATTGTACGTGCTCGCTACGGCATCCCCTCATCTGTATTCGCCAGCTTCCGCATTTCCTCTAACATTCCCCATGCTCAGGCATCAAAAAGCGTAATCACAAACTCCTCGACTACGATGCCACCCGTGCCAAGGTCAAAAAGCTCGTCGAGAAGCCCGACAAAGATCCGACCAAGCTCCCCCGCGCAGAAAGAGAATCCGAATTGGCGAAGACTGCTTACGAAGCTCTGAACGAGCAACTTTTTTCCGAACTGCCTCAATTAATTGACCTGCGCGTACCATATCTCGATCCGAGCTTTGAGGCGCTTGTGAAGATCCAGTTGAGATTTTGTGCGGAAGCGTATTCGAGGATGGCACAGGTGCAACAATTTCTGGATGCGGACACCAGAGAGCAGTACGCGCAAGGGCATTTGGACAGCAGAGTTGAGCAGGTGTTGGGGGAAATCAGGGAATTGAGTATCGCTGGGACGGTCTGAGTTTGGCATCCAGGATCGTTGCAGGGCAGTCAGCGTATGTGTCACCCCAAGCGTGGGCTATAGCTGGTATGGCATGGTATGGAATTGATGCACGAGAAGAAGTCGTGTAAGCATTACACACGAGCTCAACCGGCTTCGGATTGTCATGAAGAATGCTCTGCAATGCAGACGTCTCGGAATGAGTACCATGACCCAGGTTTACCGAAAGGTTGGGCGCAGGAAGTTTCGACGCTGGATTATCCATGACAATGCTGATCTCAGAGCTGAAGCGGCATTTGTAGAGTTCACCTGAACGATATTTACAATGAGAAGCGCTCAGGGACCACAGGCTATCTCACTTACTAGCCCACCTTCATGCAATATCCTACCTAAACAGCCCAAGCCAATGCCCATGCAGAGGCTGAAAGTAGTGATACAAGCTAGACTGGTTCTCAAAGATTTAAGCAATGCATTATAGCGTCACACGCATCACATCGTTCAAACCAAAGGCTTTGTTACAATTAGGACATTTCCTAGATCGGGAGGTCGTCCTTTCCTCAACGCACTCGTTGCACAAGACGTGGCCGCAGGTTTTGATAGCTGTATTCTTGAAGTTCTTGTGGCAGACTGTGCAGATGGCAAGCATCTGGAAGAAGATGCCTCGCGTTAATGATGTACCTTTCCGAATCTGGATTGTTGAACTTACTCGTAGCATTTCGTATTCGCCACTCTGATTGCCCAGTCCCTTCGTCTTCTTAGACTCCAAGCTCTTCTTGGTTTCCTCCAGTCCAACTTTGAGCCTCTCGATTTCGACCTCGGCTTTACGATGTGCGATAGAAGCTGCACTCGCAGACGTATCCTTGGCCTCCAGGTTCTTTTTGAGCTCCGCAACTTGCGCTTTTAACCCTTCTAGTAGGATGTTCTTCTCTACCGTCAGCTGCTGCGACGCACGATGCTTGGTCTCCAAACTAGTAAGTGACTCTTTGAATTCCGCGACCTGTTTCTCGAGGTTGACCTGCAATGCACGGTTTGCGGCTTCCGAATCTTTGAGAGCCGACACCATTTCAGAGCTCTTCGAATTTTGAGCGCGGAGGGTCCTGACTTCAAGTTCTCTCGCTTCCTTGGCCTTCATGGCTGCAAAGTATTTCTGATCTGCCCTCGATTTCTCGGCACTTAATCGTATAGACTTCTCCTCCAAAGACGACATGTTGGCGACTTTAGATGATGCAACCGCTGAGGTTTTCTTCAGTGCAGACTCCATGGACTGGAGTTCATTGCTTAATAACGAAAATTGACTCTCAAGCTTTGAATATGAGCTTTGTACCTCCTTCATAGACAGTCCGTCTAAGCTAGAGGGTGGACCTAGAGGTCCTGCGGAACCGCCACTTTGTAATCTCAAGCGCGCGATCTCAGCTTCTAATGCTTTGATGCGATCCTCTTTGGCACTGGCCATCTCCTTCACCTGGTCAATCGCGGAATGTTCCTGGGACTGGGCAGCTTTTCTCATCGACTGATCTGCAATGAGCTCATCACGGTTGCTCCTTATCCTTGCAAGATCAGCTTCCATTTGAGCCATCTGGTTCTCTCTTTCTGCTACGGCCTTCTGAGATTCCCTTTCCAGCTGAACGCGGTACGCTGTGCGCTCAGCCTGCAACTTTTGAGCCTCTTCTTGTAATTGAATATTAGTAAGTTCCAGATCGTTGATTCTCTTGATCACGTCCTCGTGCTGAGTTCTTAGATGCTTAAAGAGGTCTGTCCGACTATAGTCGTCGTCGGAGAGATGGGAGAGTCGACTGTTGAGCGTCGTTATTTGAGCAGTAAGCTTCCCATTTGCTGCCTCCAGACTCTCAAGCTGTTCCTTTCGTTTCGCAGACTCAGCGGCAGCCTCCTTCCGAGCCTCCTCTGCCTCGAAGAGCTCTTCACCAGAGTCAGCCCTAGGATCAGTCTGACCATTGCTGGTTTCTTGATTGCTGCCACTAAGGCCACTGCCTACTTCGTTACGACCACCAGCGATAGCCTGTTTCTCGAGCTTTGCCACGGTTGCACTCTTTGACCTGTCCAGTTTCTTTTCCGCGAGCATGTACCTCAAGGATGCGTCCTCTAGACGTTCTAGCAGCTTTTCTTTCTCAGTACGGCTTCTTTCAAGCTCGATGATATGACTTTTTTCGGTAGCGAGGAGTTCGGCCACACGACCTTGCAGTTTCGAGACATCCGGTGCCGATGTTGGTTCCTGTCTGAACAATTGAGAAATCACAGAAGATATCTCAGCAGATCTTGACTTCAGGTGCTTCTTAAAAGCAGCCGAGTCGGATTCCAATAGAGCGGATGGGAAAGTCGCGAAGCTTTGATGGCGGTTGAGATCTCCTACCATGACCCTCACTTCATCGATGAGCTGGGTCCAGCGATGTCAGTACACTAGCGTAACGGAGGATCGATGAGAGATGCCGGCTTACCTCACTGAACCAGGCATCTATGATCATAAGGTGTTCATCGTGATGCAGGGCGCTCTTGGTCATGGTATTTAGCTGAACTTCTAGGTTGTTCCGCTCCCTTTTGTACTCCTGTAACTGTCGGACTAAGGCTTCTTTCTGAAAGCGCTAAAACACCCATACAAGGTCAGTATAATGACACGTTGCATTTTTCACAGAAGCAGGGAGGTTGGTGTTTCTTTGGTAGGGCAAGGTGTTGTTGCAGAGGGCAAGGCTCGAGTACCTCAAGGTCATCTTTCCAGGGCATATCAGCGTCAATGTGAGTCTTTGAGGCGCCATTGATGGCAGTCGCTTGGCGCTTGAGAGGAGGCTCGGAGCCATCAGGATCATGGGAGGCTGGCCTCTTCCTTTCTTCCATCTGACAAGAGTAAAACGCTTTGCCTTGAACGAGGGTCATCAGTGCCGCGGACCCGGAGGTCAAAAATAACTGCCTTATGGTTGAAATGGAAAGAGGACCATGGAAGTAACATAGACAGAAGGGTTTGCTGCCGTCTCGAGGAACAAGTAATCTTGACCAAGGGGTGAGGGTAAGGAGAACAGATAAAAAATGCCGTTGCGCCCTTGGCGCTAGCCGCCTGGCTCCCGGCTCCCGGCTCCCGCCGATATAGGCTCATCTCCAGGGTGTTCGTCCCACACTTTCAGGTTCACGACATCAACCTAATTAGAGCAGAGGTTGGCTCCTCAGTCACAAATAATGTCTGCACTGGGGAGCTCGGTCATCAGTATGTCTCCGAGGAAAACGTACACCTCGAAATTGGTACTGACCTAAGAACAGACAAGTCGGGGAAAAAATTCGCTCCAAAAGCACCAGCTCGACGTCCAGCTGCCCCGGCCTCCACTGAAGCCTCTGCTCGGCCCAGCGTT
>JAABUL010000632.1_pt1 | contig 74172 bp, 90 predicted proteins | sample 5559151 | NCBI WGS metagenome assembly JAABUL01 (sample SAMN10711876, study PRJNA513368) | rock metagenome | isolation source: Antarctica rocks | place: Antarctica: Victoria Land, Pudding Butte sud | reverse complement strand
CGGAGCGCTGGGAGGGGTGGGAGGGTGAGGTTGCTCTGTGGTGGCTTCGGGATCGGGTGGCTTTCGGGGAGGAGTGGGGTGATGTAGATGTCGGTGTCGGCGAGGACGTATTTGTAGATTCTGTCGCGGAGCTCTGGTGGGAGGGTGGCGAAGTAGTCTTTCGGTTGTGTGGGCTCATATTGCTGGAGCGACGAGCGCGGTGGTGCTGGTGCGAGTACCGGGAGTTGAGGTCGAGGCCGAGCCGCCATGGCACTATACTGGGGCTGGAAAGCCATGCTGAAGGTGGTATATGTCCAGTAAGTCGTAAGGTGGAATGAGCCGAATATTCTTGAAGTGAAAAATGGTAGTGGTGTCCAAGAGGAAGGAACGAGTTGTCGTAAGCCCCACTCGTGTCACCGGCAGCCAGCTGCAAGTAACGGATCGAGGCTGACCACGTCGAGTCTTGAATGGAACTGGTGAGTGGTGTTGCTGCGATGACGGATGCGCATGTGCGCGGTAATGCTGGAAAAGGTGTGTAAATGTCCAAAATCTGGTGTGGAAGGTGAAAGTATGGACGTTGAAGGAAAAGACGAGGCTGGGCTTGTTGCACGAGTGAGGTTAGTTGAGTTGTTAGTGGCAAGTGCTACCATTGGCACAGCTATGGCAGTCACGTTACAACAACGACTATATATCCAATGCCTAGCCCCAGAGCAAGAACAACCATGTATGAGTGAGTTGAGTTGTCATTTTGACACTACCATGTAAGGTTCCTATACTCCTCTCAACCCCTTCCCTCACTCATCTAGTCCTCATGCACACCGACAACCTCACAGCTAAGCTTCCACAGCTTGTTCTCCAGCTCCTCATCGTAGATATGTGGCCTATAGCCAGGCGTTCCCGCCGCATCACTCTCTCCCGCCAGCCCCGTCTCACCGCAATCCTCAAGATACTGACCACCATTCTTGCCCTCGAAGTGCGGACTCACAGCAGCCCAGACTGTGTTCGCTGAACCTTGCGACGTTGATTTGAAGATCGTCGCCATCATCCTCTTCACATTTTCTTCCCCATACGCTTCCCAATCCTCTTTGGTCATGTGTCGACCCAGATCCGTGGCGATGCCGCCAGGGTGCACGGCCAAGCCATGGATGCCTTGAGAGCCGTACTTGCGATCGATAGCGTTGGTCATGAGGACATTAGCGGATTTGGAACTGCCATAGGCGATCCAATTGTTGTACCCTTCACCGGAGTTCCAAGCATCAAGCGAGGCCTTGTCGTTGAACTTGAGCGTGCTGAAGCGGTGGCCGGCGCTGGTCACGTTGATGACGCGGCTTGGGCTGCCAGATTGCTTGGCCGAGTCGAGGAGCAGAGGCTTGAGCAGTTGGAAGAGCAGGAAGTGAGCGAAATGGTTGACAGCAATTTGAGTTTCGAGCCCGTCCTTGGTAGTGGAGTACGGGGTGGCCATAACTCCTGCGTTGTTGATAAGGATGCTGAGTTGGCCACCACACTTCTGCTTGAAGTCCTCGGCGCCCTTGCGAACCGCCTCCAGAGAGTCGAGATGCAGTTCGATGGGCTGTGGCCTGGGCCCGTCTTTGTTCTCCTGGGCGTTCTTGACGATGTCCTCGATTACACCGTCCAGCTTCTTCATGTCACGTGCAGCAGCAAAGACGGTAGCGCCTGCCTCATACATCGCGCGTGCAGTCTCGACACCAATGCCTGCGCTGCAGCCTGTGATGAGGACCGTCTTGCCCTTGAGCTTGCCGATAGCATCGGAGTCTTTCAAGATCTGCAAGGAAGTCGGACGGGCATCGCCTGGACCTTTTGGATCCTTGTGAACCTCAGCGTAAGGCTGATATGGCGTTGCTGGTGGTCCCATGGTAGCTGTAGTGTCACGTGTGCTCACGGTAATGTCAAGAGCTTCTGGTATGTAATCTGGGGTTGTAAGAGATTTTGGAAGCTGTGTGATGCGGTTTGAATGGCAAGCTTCTCTGCCTACCTCGATAGACTTATATAGCAGTTCTAATCCAATGTTGGCCTGCACGGCGGCGGAGGTTTGACACAAGTGCAGTAAGTCCTGCGGCCGCTGTGGCACCTTATACGGGAGTCTCAACCAAGGCAATGGTCTGTCATCTCAGGGTGTACTTCGCCTTGGCCAACATCGTTAGAGCCGATGAGCAGGGTTTGGTGGGCGACCAGCTCGTGGTTGGAAGTGTGGAAGAGGGAGAGCTGCTTAGAGGGGTCTAGCGCGAGTGCTAACTCCGAGGCCGGGCCGCACCTGCATGATGCATATCAAATATATGCACGGTCATCGATCTTCCATAAATACTTGTACTCAAGAAACCCTTACTAAACAACCCAGCATGGCGTTTCGGTTTGGCTTTGGGGGCGATGAGGACAGTGGTGATGTAGCACCAGCGGGCGATCAACAGAAAACGCAGGTCGAAGGGCCGCCAGTACAAGAGCATGCACTGCAGGACTTGGTAGGTACGGACTTCTGCCATATCTCCTTGTTCGCGCATAACCCAGTGACTTCATCCGCGGTGTGCGGCCGCTTTGTTGAACGACTCCATTCCCTTTCAATGCCATCAAGCGGACAAAGAGGCTAATTGTGTACCAGCTTGGCACACTGCCTGATCAGCTCAGCTATAGCACGGTCCAGATCGAGTCGCCAACAGGGCGAATACTTCATCTGCCACGAAGAGAACACTACGACATTCGACTGCAGTTATTGTCTAAAGATAATCTAGATGATGATGTCGTTGATCAGCTGGACAACTCTGATCTCCGTTCTGGTATCTATGAAGGCGGCTTTAAGACTTGGGAATGCTCTCTGGATCTTGCAAGCTTGCTTCTAGATCGCGGTCCCAGAAAGGACATCGATGACCTAGTACGGTGCGATCAAATCATTGAAGTATGCCATTTACCTGTTTGCTTATATCTTCGACCATGGCTAACACGATATCAGCTCGGAGCTGGCACAGCGATACCGTCCCTGGTCTTGTTTCAACATGCACTTCTCAACAACATACCGATGACCTTTGTCTTTGCCGACTACAACGACGCTGTGTTGCGGCTAGCCACACTCCCGAATGTCCTGCTAACGTGGGCCTTGAATACGACACCCGATGGCACCCCTAATCACAGCATGGATGTTAGCTCGAAAGGCGAGCTCGAGCTATCAAGCACTATACTCCAGCGGTTCAAAGACGATATGACATCCAAGAACATCAACTTCAAATTCCTCTCTGGGCCTTGGTCTACCGAGCTGGCCTCATACATCCCGGCATCTGCACCAGACTTGGGAAGTGTAATACTGGCAGCAGAGACAATATACAGTCCGGCTTCGACGGAGGCCTTCGTCGAGATACTGATTACATTGTTGAAGCGTGTTAAGATGGCCAAAGCGATGATCGGGGCAAAGAGGATGTACTTTGGCGTAGGTGGTAGCGTCGATGCACTTAAAGAGGCCTGCCGAGAACGGGGTGCAGTCGCTTACGAGATCGAGAACCATGGCGTACCGAGTATGGATGCTGGGGTAGGACGGGCTCTGGTGGAGGTGCAGATGTATTGATGCAATGTCGCCTACACTGGGACCACTCCGTCCCGCCAGGTGGACCGCAAAAACATGCTCATGAATCACGTCCCAGCAGACTAAGGACTCCGCTGCCGCTTGGAGGTGTACAAGTACGTTGACCGCTCCGCCCTCCAGGCCGCAGTCGTTCGAGGACGATGAACAAAGAAACTCCCAAATTGGAGCTCATCTCGAATATAATGGTAACAAGGGCGGCTTCATTCCGGCGTTCCATTGTCACATTGTCATGGTATGTACAGAAACAAAGGTCTTGTGTTCGAAACGAATCTATCCGTCAAGCTTCGCGGACGAATTTTCTTACTCGCACCTGTGTTTCCGAGGCCTCTCCATACCGGTAAGTGTCATTGCTTCCTCCCTCTCACACGAACATTCACAGCCGTCTGCAGGCCAGACACCACCAAGAACGCTATATCGGCAAGTAACAATCCCCTTAGCTCCGCCAAACTGACGATATCACGAATTGACTACACTTGACCTCCCAACTCTAGAAACATGGCATCCCCAAACGACCGCACGAGCAGCGTCAGCACTCGCAATTCGTCCCGCGCCCTGCCTATAGACGGCCCCAAAATCACCAACATAGTCTGCGGCGTAAACCTCAACTGCAGATTCGAGCTCAAGACCATCGCCCTCTACGGCCGCAACGTCACTTACTACCCCAAGAAGTTCAACGCCGCCATCATCCGCATGCGCGAACCGAAAGCAACGGCCTTAGTCTTCCAAACAGGTAAGATGCAAGTCCTCGGCGCCAAAAGCGTTGACGATGCTAAACTCGCTGCCCGGAAGTTCGCGCGTATGCTGCAGAAGATGGGGTTTAGTCCGCGGATGGAGGGATTTAATGTGCAGAATATTGTTGCGGTGGTGGATACGAAGATGATTATAAGGTTGGAGAAGTTGCATCATGATCATTATGTTTATTCGAGGTGGGAGCCGGAGTTGTTTCCTGGGTTGGTGTACCGGTTTCATGAGTCTAAGGTGAAGGCGTTGGTGTTTACGACTGGTAAAGTGGTGTTGTTGGGGTCGAAACAGGAGGAGCAGCTGGATGAGTGTATCAAGTTGCTGTACCCTGTGTTGAATGAATGCAGGGTGATAGAGCAGAATAAGTGAGGAGCGCTGGGAATGGTAAGGGTCGTCGAGCGCTGTATACGAGACTCCTCCGGCTTGTATAACGACGTTGTTCAGACGTGTTTGGGCACTGCTGTCTATCGTCGATTCTTCGGAATTTCGTGGACGTTCTCAAACACCGATACCATTTTGTACTCCCGTACTGTTCATACGCGCACTCTCGAGAGAGCGCTTCGTAAACCGTTCCGCACCTGAAAGAGCGAGTCCGAGGTCTGCGCAACACCTTACGACGCCTGCATAATAGCATCCACAAGGTCGGCAGACATCTTTTGCACATCCTGCTTTCCCGCCTTCAGGCTACCATACACCTCCCGGAACTTCCTCGCGGCCCCAGCCTCTCCTTCCTCCCCCTGCGAGACAATGACCCACTTCCCTTGCACATCGGCTCCGTTATCTCCCTCAAGGCCCGGCACGGTGAACGACAAGTTCCCCATATGGAGGCCACGGTACGGCTTCGCCTGGTGCATTCTATCAGCACCGCTTTGTACACAAGCAGAGCCTTCTCTCAAGTATTGGCGACAGAACCCACATCCAGCCCACCAAAACTCCCCTCCACAGGCTCAAAACCACCATTACCCGCTAAGCTAAACATTGCTCTCCCCTCCGGCATCCCGGTAGTATTCATCTGGATACCATTTTGGAAGCGTCGGAGATCTTTCACGCGCAGCTCGCTTGGGTCAAACGCGAGGACCGCTTCAGGGAATTCTATCGAGCGTTTGTCGTTGCAGCAGAGGATGCCGGCGAGACTGCCTCCTAGGATCAGGGGGGCCAAAGCGAAGAGGATTGGAGGGGCCATGAAGGCCATCTTGAGGGTACGAGATTGGATTGGGGAATAGGTTGAAGGTATAGGTGTAGGGTGGAAGAACAAGAGGGAGGTGGGAGACGAGGAACAGGATTTTGAGATATTCATGTGTTTTTCGAGTAATTACCTCTACCACTGGGTTTCGTCGCTAACTCCCGTTCTCTTCCTTTACATACTGCTAGATTCGTGTGTTAGGGTGGGTGGAGCTGAGTTTGGTGTAAGCCCAACTCTAACGACCTACGAAGCGAGTGAAGAGGTTGAGGAGGTAATAGCACCCTTCGGCTGGCGTACGGGCTGCGGAAGCTCCAAACTTGTCTGTTGCGGATGTGTTAAGGTCGATCTTCTCACCAGTACAGAGTACTGGTGTGCTCTTTCGCAGAGTGCGGTGATGAGGAAGTGTGGTGGTGATGAAGGAAAGGCAGAAGGTGAAGTCGCGCGCGAGTGGCGTCGTTCCGGACGAGATCGGCTATTTGTGGGAGACAGGGGTCCACGAAGTCTATCTGCGACAACGACCTCCTGGAGTGTGGCCACGAGACACGAGACTACGACAGAATAGCGACGTCTCTTCTTCGTATGGCGTTACGACATTTTCTTGGACTTCTCGACATTACGGACACTGCCATGTTATAACGCGCGTCTCTGTGTATTGCTGGACGATGCGAGAGCGTCAGCGGCGCGGCTGTTAACCCCGGCGTTAACATATTTCTAAGCATTCCAACCACGACACGCCATCCTTCCTTAAGGCCTTCTAGCGGCTGAGAAGAAATCCACTGGGATTTGGTGTGCACTCCTTGGAACGCACAGTACATCGAGACCACGCTGGCCGTTGGTTTGACTTGACGAAACACACATCATGGCTTCTTCCAAGTCGCGGCAGCGCGCGCAGAACGCTCATACGACAACGACAACGCTGAGGAGTATGGGAATGACTTGCGGCGCATGCGTGCGTGCTATAGAGTCAACGTTCGAAGATGTCGAGGGTGTGGGAACTGTCTCGGTCAGTCTGGCTATGGAGAGGACGGTGGTAACGCACGATGCGCAAAAGATCAGCGCCGAGCAGATCAGGGAGATGATCGATGACCGAGGATTTGATGCGGAAGTGCTCAGCTCAGATCAGCCGGAGGCGCCACTGTTCGACTTGACAACGGAAGAGGATGCACTGAACGAATCGATCTCGATGACAACAATACGCTGCGGTGGGATGACCTGCGGCGCATGTACCGCGAGCATAGAAGGAGCCTTCAAGGATGTGGCGGGCGTGAAGAGCTTCAGCATATCATTGTTGTCGGAAAGAGCGGTGATCGAGCATACGAATGCGATATCTCCGGCGCAGTTGGCAGAGATCATTGAAGATACTGGGTTCGACGCAGAGGTACTGGAGACGAAGGCGGCCGAGTCTGCGACCTCGGGGCTACCAAAAGGCACAGAGCAGAAGCGACTCATGACAACAACCGTAGCTGTTTCTGGGATGACGTGTAGCAGCTGTACGGGGGCTTTAGAAGAAGGCTTTAGAGGGATGGCAGGCGTTGTGCAGTTCGACGTTAGTCTACTGGCCGAGCGAGCTGTCATCCTTCATCATCCGGACGAGTTATCCACTGCTCAGATTGTCGAGACAATCGAGGATCGAGGCTTTGATGCCAAACTTCTGTCAAGTGTCGAGGAAGGAGTCCAAACATCGAGCTCAAACGCAGTTGTGCAGCTCAAGGTGTACGGGTTGCCCAGTCCGGAGTCTGCTGCGGAACTGCAGCAGAGTCTTCGCAATACGACTGGGATCATTTCTGCCAACATCGACTTCATGACGACCCGAGCCTCGATTACGCACAAGCCGGCTCAGATTGGTCTACGATCGTTAGTCGAAGTCATCGAGAAATCCGGATACAACGCACTGGTAGCCGAGTCCGAAGACAATAACGCGCAGCTGGAGTCACTGGCGAAAACGAAAGAGATACAAGAATGGTCGCGTGCGTTCAAGACGTCTCTAACTTTCGCAATACCAGTTTTCTGCATTAGCATGTTGTTCCCGGTGAGCATACCAATCCTCGACGTTGGCAGCATCAAGCTCCCGATCATCCCTGGACTTTGGCTCGGCGATGTGCTGTGCTTACTACTCACGATACCCGTTCAATTTGGAATTGGCAAACGCTTTTACCGATCAGCATTCAAGTCAATCAGACATGGCTCGCCGACCATGGACGTCTTAGTGGTACTGGGAACATCTGCGGCGTTCTTCTTCAGTTGCGCCGCTATGCTTGTAAGCATCGTGCAACCGCCACACTCCAGGCCAGCTACGACGTTTGACACAAGCACGATGTTGATTACCTTCATCACGCTTGGACGCTTTCTAGAAAATCGTGCTAAAGGCCAGACGTCGAGGGCTTTATCAAGACTCATGAGTCTTGCGCCTTCCTCAGCGACTATCTATGCTGACCCAATCGCTGCTGCAAAGGCTGCCGAAGGCTGGGCTGCCCCAATGGAGCGCGGTGAGAAGGAATCCGCAGCGCCTGGTATCGAAGAGAAAACAGTCCCCACCGAGCTCATCGAGGTTGGCGACATTGTCGTTCTCAAACCTGGCGACAAGATTCCTGCCGATGGTCTGGTGACATCTGGCGAGAGCTACGTCGACGAGAGCATGGTGACCGGTGAGGCTATGCCGATCTTGAAGAAGAAAGGCGTGGCGCTCATGGCTGGCACTGTCAATGGAGCAGGACGAATCGACTTCAAGGTCACACGAGCTGGCCGGGATACGCAGCTCAGCCAAATCGTACGACTTGTACAAGAAGCGCAAACGAGCAGAGCGCCGATCCAACGCATGGCCGACATCGTGGCCGGATACTTCGTGCCCATCATCATTACGCTCGGCCTGTCTACCTTCGTTGGCTGGATGCTCCTGAGCTACGTGCTTCCGCACCCACCGCAGGTCTTCATGAGTGATGCAAGTGGTGGTCGTTTGATGGTCTGTGTCAAACTATGCATTGCTGTTATCGTCTTCGCCTGTCCTTGCGCACTCGGCCTCGCCACCCCGACTGCTGTGATGGTTGGCACTGGTGTTGGTGCGGAACAAGGCATCCTCGTGAAAGGAGGCGCTGCGTTGGAGACGGCCACGAAGGTCTCGCACGTTGTACTCGACAAGACTGGTACGCTGACAATGGGTAAGATGAGCGTTAGCGGTGCTGAGCTGGAGAAGAAGTGGAACTCTAGCACCGAACAGCGGAGGCTATGGTGGACGATCATCGGACTTGCTGAGGCTGGAAGCGAGCATCCCATCGCTAGGGCAGTGCTCAACGGTGCGAAGGAGCGATTGGGCCTTTCGCTAAGCACTGCACTCGAGGGCGTTGCTGGTGACTTCCAGGCGACTGTCGGCAAAGGCATTGCAGCTTCAGTGGAGCCTACTGCGGCACTGGGAGGAAGACGATATCGGATTCTGCTTGGCAATGCTACATTCTTGCGAAGCACCGGTGTGACCGTGCCAGCATCACCCGAGGAGGAGTACGATGAAGTTGATACGCCGAGGCGACAGTCGATCAACATCGAAGGCTCTTCATCGAAGCCCACGCAGAGTGCTGGCATCACCACTATCCACGCTGCCATCGATGGGGAATACGCTGGATCTATCGGCTTATCGGACACACTCAAGCCTTCCGCTCGAGCTTGCATTATGGCGCTTCACAGGATGAACATAACTACATCCCTAGTGACGGGGGACCAAGCAGCAACGGCACAGCACGTCGCTGCGCTAGTTGGCATTCCTCCCGAGAACGTCCACGCCAGTGTTCTCCCGAGCGGCAAACAAGCCATTATTGAGGACCTCCAAAAGTCCGGCCAGATCATAGCTATGGTCGGAGACGGCATCAACGACTCCCCAGCTCTCGCTACGGCCCATGTTGGAATATCGCTGGCGAGCGGGACTGATGTCGCAATGGAGGCCGCGGACATCGTGCTCATGAAGCCAGATCAGCTCATGGACATTCCCGCGGCCTTGAACCTTACCCGCACGATCTTCAGACGCATCAAGATCAACCTTCTACTTTCATGCGTTTACAACGCCGTTGGCCTTCCGATCGCGATGGGCTTCCTATTACCTTGGGGAATCCAGCTACCGCCGCTCGCTGCTGGCGCCGCCATGGCGTGCTCCAGCGTCACGGTCGTGGTGTCCTCGCTATTGCTGAAGCTCTGGCGTCGACCACAGTGGATGTTAGAAGGCGATGTGACTTGGGAAGGTCGATCAGACAGAACCCCTGGTTTATGGAGCATGCTTGGTGCGGCTAGGGATCTCGCAATGGGGAGGAGAAGAAAGCAGGCGGAAGGAAACCGAGGCGCTTATGTGCAGCTTGACAACTTCGAGGCTGTCTGATGTCTCTGTATGGCATGGCGTTGGTGGTTTGCATATCATTTTCGATACCCTAGCGATGGCGCAGGCAGACTCATGTAGGCTTACTGTACTATAGATAGTCTGAAAGCCCGTTGCACAAAGGAAGCCGCCTATACCGTCATCTTGAACTTCAGCAGGTCCTTGTTGACGATTTCTTCCTTCATAGCGGACAGCTCGTCGACGTCCCAGGTCACCGCCAGATATCTGCCGTTGAGCCAATCCCTACGCTCCTTAGTCAACCAGGTGAGCCAGCCCTGAATATTAGCATTAGCTTCTGTGAGATCATCGCCGCGCTGCTAACCTACTCCGCAGAGATCCACAGTATCGGTAAGCGCCGTATCCCAGATGTCGCCTTTCTCCAGGGAGTGATGTTGCGTCTGCGGCGTTACGACAGCTCCTGGGTGCACCTGCGAGATGTCAGGACGCCACTGCTTGCTTCCACAGTTCCGCAATAATCCAACTCACTGCGTACGACAGCAGTCCGTCTTTGGCGTGATCGTGAGCCATCTGTTCAACGATATGGCAGACCTGTCGCAGACGGCACTTGTCAGCAAACCCCCTACCAGGAAAGTGGTCGACAGGCTCTTACGCCTCTTTTGGATATGTTGTACGCAATGGGCGTTAGCTGGGAGTGGATCCAGTGTGCAGCAAGGCTCGTGATGACGATGAATGCTTTGGCTCCATCGCTCTCGATCAAGAGCGGACAAAACCTTCGACCAACGCGGACGGTGCCTAGGAGATTGATGTCGATGACTCGTTCGAAGTCGAAGTCTGTGTCGATGCCCTTTGGCAGGCTGCCTGGACGATCAACAATTCGATCAGCGTATGGTTCGTCGATCTCACACCGGGCTTCATAGACTACTGACCGTCATCAAGATACTTCGAGATGACACCGGCATTAGCTACGCAAACGTCGAGTCGTCCAAATCGCTCCTTCGTGGCTTCGAACAGCTTCTTTACGTCTTCGTCTTTGGTGGTATCGCAAACCTGGGCCAGGATATCGACGTTCGAGTTGACCTCCTGGATCTCAGCAGTCAAGGCATCAAGGTCCGAGGTCGTTCTGCTCGAGATCACAAGCCCGGTCACATTGGCTTTAGCGTAGGATAAAGCGATGTAGAATCCCAGGCCTTTTCCCGCACCTGTGACGCACACGACGAAGGCCTTGTCGACTCTGTTGTTCGCTGGATCGGTAGGTCCTTTGACTTCGTGATGGATGGTTTTCGTGAAGTCGGCACCACTCGTCTACATTTCGTTAGCATCCGTTAGAGTCGAGATAAAGCTGGGATGGAGGACAGGCGGTATACCCCCGAATGGATCGCTCATCGTCGATACTTCTGGTTACAATCAAGATCTGCTGCGACGACAAGATGCGATGTCTACTCTACTATTACGTTAATGCGATCGATTGTCGTCGGTCTATCGACCTCGGCATGAGACTCTGAATTGAGTGAACTCTTGGAGCGGGGCCGACAAGTTGCTGTTCAGCATGGGAAGAATGGATGTTATGTCAATCGATGCTGTTCGATGTGTATGCGTACTATACGCCTTGTCACTCGAGGTCAGACCCTACCACATGATAACAAGTCCGTAGCTATAGGGCGTAGCCATCACACTGCGGCCCCATATTCAAATACCTTGTCCTGGCGTTATCTTCGTGATTGAACCCGACCTTTTGACCGATGACACGAAAGGAAACCATGCAGTGACACTGTGGAAGGATGATGAAGAGGAACCGACCTGATGGTACGCATTGGGGAGATGAAATGGTGAACAGCGGCTGTTCGGAATGAAACGAACGTTTGTCTAAAGGACAGCTCATATGAGATCATTCAGGCCGCTTTGCCATCTCAATCCACCCTTGCATAAGCTGCAGAAAAGTTCCACAATCTCCATTCAGTCTCCGACTCACACCACCACTACTGGCACTGAGACCAGAAGTCATTGAAGTAGATGCACGTTGTGCCGGACACGCAGGCATGCGAGGCGGCACACTGGCCCCACTTCGGTACCGTACCTGGAGAAGTTCCAGTAGGCGTAGTCGTAGTTGGGGGAGTAGTCGTTGGCGTGGTAGTTGGGGGTTTGGTCGTAGTTGGTGGCGTGGTAGTTGGCGGCGTGGTAGTTGGAGGCGTGGTCGTCGGGTTCGAGCCCCCAGATGTACCCTCTGTGGAAGTCCGAGTCAGTACTGAAAGTCTCCAGTTACGCCAAGTGAGGCTGCAAGTGGTACGTACCAGAGACTTGAACGTTGGCACTGCTGGATCCGCTGAAGGCTTCAACAGCAAAGACCTACAGAACAGAAGGATGAAATCGTTAGCGAATGTCTTGGAAAAGGTAAGGATTTGCTCGTTGAATCTGTACCTGGTAGTTGTAATTGCCTGGCTTGAAGCCGTACTGGGACCAAGCGTTGAAGTGGTTGGCAACAGTGACCGTGCCCGAGGTACGCTTGTTCTGGCGGACTGAAAAGAACTGCCCGAAGGTCGAAGTGCCCACGATCGACGGCTGGTTGACTTGGGTGTGCGTGCAGATCTTGTAAGTTGAGCCGTCGCTGGTCACAGAGCCAACTGTCTGGGCGCCGGCTGTGCAAGGGTCGTAGCTGTAGTCTTCTACGACGTAGTACTCTAGGCAGAGTCAGTATAGTTTAGTCAGATCCTGCTGACGTGATATGGTGTCCAGCGCTATGCTCGCTGTGAATTGGTGGCTTCGGTGCACATCCATGCAGAACTGCTTCGTGCACACCCAGGCGCTGGTCACTTTCGATGCAATCGCCTTCGAGACTTACCGGTCAATGGGCTGTTCGGCGTAATACGAGCCCTGATTGGTGCTGTAGCTTCCGCTGAATCAAATGCTCCTATATGGAATGTTAGTTACCAGCATCTCGCAGGAATGGCGGTTGATACAGACCTTGGAGAACCGGTGGTCCATCCGAGACCGACGACGAAGTCCCCTGGGTTGTTCCAACTGGCAGAGAAGGTGCCGGCACCTTGATTGTACTTGAAGTTCGCAAGGTTGCCGTTGTAGTTCTGCACATAGTTGATAGCGGTAGCTCGCTTCTCAACTGCTGGTGTAGCAATGGCCGCGCCGGCAAGGGTGATGACAGCCGTGAACTTCATGGTGCTTGTGAGCGATCAGCAACAAGCTTTTGGCGGGTTTGATCGTCTTGTTGTTGTTTCGTGTCAAGACTTTTCGAGGGGCATTTGAACCTACTCTTATAGACATCGAGAGAATCGGTTGCACGAAGCTTTTAGCCTAAGTTACATTCTTAGGTCGATTGCGTGTCTAGAACCAGGAGGCTGTCGCCATGAGCGAGTGTCGTGGAACTGGACGATTTCCAGAAGAAGGCTGCCCAATCTAGTTGAAACTTGAGCCGGTGGATTCTCCCAAATGAAGGAACACGACTGCTAACCCTACAAGGCGACCACGCTAGCTTTCAGAAGCCTCGTCTGGATTCTCCAGGGAAGTAAAGATAAGCGGTAATTCAGGAGGTGACATCGGCCTGGGGTGCAATCAATTTCGGTTCTCCCCAGCCCCAGACCCCGGACCGGCGAGCGAGCGAGCCGATATGAGTATGAGCAGCGGTATGCAACTACAGCAATGTTCTGCAGGTCTGTCACATTCTTGGCGGAGGCCTTCGTAACGCTTGTTGGTCCGCTTAAGCGTGCCCAAGACAGCGTGGAAACTAATACAGGTCACTTGGCTATCCTGTCAAGAGGAACAAGCTTCGGACCGTTCGGAGAACATCAGTTGTCCGGGGTAAGGCTGGTACCTGCTTAACCGGCTTATTAGCAGTGCAGCAGTGTGTGACTGTTGGGAGTGATTGGACTGGCCTACTGCTGGCCACGCGAAAGCTCGTTATCTAGCCTCCAGGATCGAGGAGGGGATAATTTCATGGTATCCCGACTTTGGAGGTACAACGTGTTGCGCCCAGCAAAATATATTGCCCAGGTAGCACCGCTGCACTAGATGGCCATACAGCCGGCGGCATCTTCGGTCCGTGCAGCGCTTGACAACGTTGCAAGGGAAGCCGTTTGCGGACCTCGCTGGTGAATCCGGACATCGTTGCCAGCTCGGTGAGTCGTCCCACCAAAAATGGTGGGTAGTCAATGGTATGCCAACCTCGGCCTGAGCTTCGAATTGGGCGAGGAAGTGAGAGCGGGGCAGAGCACATTGTGCACAGGAAAGTTATGGTGTAGCGTTGAAAGGAGACGAATGTCGTATGTGTCGAGATATGTCTATTGCTGTATACATTTGTTCCGCGACCTATCCATAGAGTTCTGAATCGGTGACATGCTGCCTTGCTGTTACCGACTTTGTGTGCCCGGGCTAGGGCGTCAGCATTCAGTTTCCGGCCCTAGCCATCGCGATACTATCGTTTTTTTAAGTTATCCATCATGGTATTATCGTCGTTGTTGCTCATCTTCTCTCGCCCCGTCCTTGTCTTAGCCAGTCGACCGCCTTCGAAGCTGACTTGTCCGCCGGGAAATCGGGATAATTGATCCACGTAATCTTGCCGTCCTCGACCGCTAGAGTGAGCCGCTTGATCAGAGTCTCGCCTTCGAATTCGAACGTAGGCAACTTCAAAGCTTTGACAAGCTTCAATTTCTCATCACTTAGCAGTTGATAGGGTAAATGAACTCGTTGCTTTAGTTCGAGCTGATAGTCCGTATCCTGCGTACTGACACCAAAGATATGAGATACGCCGAGCTCCAGAAACTCCTTGGAGGCATCGCGATACGAGCATGCTTGAGGTGTGCAGCCCCTAGCACCAGGTATCTCGTTCCACTCATCCGGCACTACTTGTCCAGGCGCAGCAGTCCGAGGGTAAGCAAATAGGATAGTCAAGCCGGACAGCTTCGAGAGGTCCACCTCGTTGCCTGCTGTGGACGTCAAGCTGACAGAAGGGAGCATGCTGTCTTTGATATGATCGCAGGCTCCATCGTCTTCGGGCTTTGGAAGGTCTTGAGGAAGGCTTTGCCAGCTTGGTTCTGCGCTCGCATGTCAGAGATGGAGTTGGTGGCCAGAAGGTGGGTTGGTTACCTACGGGCCATAGCGGTGAAATTTCCCACGATGAGTTGATGAAGAATGTGTGGTAAGTCTGATGAGGTATATGTTGCTTCGAGAACATATGCGTAAATGGATGATGATAAGTGCACCCACGTACCGAGCGTTTTCCGAGCTTGCTCCAATGCTTCAGCAAGAGGACCTCATGTCTCGTTGCAAGAACACCACAAGTCGCCGTTCAAGATTGACATTACCACTGCACACAAAGAGAAAGCTGGCACTTCACCCGGTGCATTGAGGTATATTTGCAAACGAATCTATGATCACAAGTTCAGCACACAGCACACAGCATGCCATTCACCCAACTATGCAGTCGGCTGCTCCACTCTGTCTGGCACCACCGGCTTTACGTCCACGCAGGCATTTAGCAAGTCATCAACGACCTTTGGCCCCGTCTTCTTGCCAATCTCCGTGATCTCCTTCAGCTTCTCCTCCGTATCCTTCTCGGCTTGCGTCTCTGCATCCTTGTTGCCTGATGTTTGCTGCGTAGAGCGTTAGTATGAGTGGACCGAGCGCTCGGACAACCAAGTGCGTATGATGCCGTAACGCACCTTGTTCTCGAAAGCCTTGAACTCTTCTTCCTTCTTCTGCCTGTACTCCTCAATCTCCTTCTGCGCCTCTGACCGTGCGTCCTTTACTCGCTTCGTTCGGTCTATGGGAGCGATCGTAAGTATTTGCTATTGACGCAATGTGTAGGCGTGTATGGTCTAGATGTCATATGCCTACATTCTCGTGCTGCGACAATGTCAGTTGCTGGCCGCATATGACACACGTTTCGCCTGGCCAAACACACCTTTCTGGACTATCTTCTGCGCTTCCCTCTCGGCCTTCGCGCATGTGTTAGTGGTTGTTGCGATCTGTCTAGAGCTCGCTCATGGAGGGCAGCCTACATCGAGTAGTGTTTGGATACCAGCCGAATTCTGCGCTGCCTGTCGTCCTGTCAGCAAAACTCGTCAGTGAACCGAAGGGTCCAATGTATACCATCTTGAGATCGGAATGCGAATCGGTAGTCGTTGGAAGTTTTTATCACTTCGCAGCGGATGCACTGCTAAAGTTAGGGTAGGTAGGTTCAGTTGAGCTTGGCCTGAGGTTGCTATTAGAACTACCTTAGGGTTAAGAAACCCTGGGATCCCCGACTTCCGCCGCAATACATATGCATGATGCTTGCCCACTCTTCTCAACATCAACAAGAGGCGACATGTCAAACGCGGCCAAGGCGACTTTGGCTACGACCACATTATCGGCAATTTGCATAGTGGTATTTGTGCACTACCAGCAGCGAGCAGATAAAGCAGTACGTCTCCTTACAGCGAGCTCGTATGCCCGAGTGAAGTCTAATATATGTGGCAGGCCATGCACCAAGGCGTCATCCGTGACATGGAGCAGCAGAAGGTCAAACGAGAACGGCAGCTGGACTTCGAAATGCAACGACAAATGGAGGAAGAGTATCGCAGGGTCCAGAAAGTCAGTGATGGGAAGGATAGCGCGGCGTAGGAGCACGGCGGCGCGCATGCCAGCGGGCACCATGGTATCTTGCCGACATATTCATCGTCTGGAGAAGGCTCGATCACCCCACGCGTCAAAAGGGGCCTTCCGCACCGTACTGCGGCCGGTATCAGACAACGCACGCTTTCGACAGCACCTCTGGTCAGCACCATGTCTGCGCTGGCAAGCTCCACCATCGACACCAGGATTTCACATGATGATAGAGGCCCGACCGAGGAGCATGTGGCACAAACTTTGCCAGCGGCCGATCGAACCTACGTGGGCCGCGTACGCCCCCTTACAAGCGCAAACCAATCTTGCCAGGCCGCAGAACACTATACCAATGTGTGAAAATCTTGCAGGTCTAGCGTCTGGTAGCATGGCAAGAGCGGCACGCAGTCATCCGCAGCTCCACACACAGCATAGAAAGCATCGAAAGATCCAGATCTGATCTTGACTTGGCCTGGACACCCTGGAACTCATGAAAAGCCATTGTTCGCCACGTTAAGCTCGCAACACCTCGAAACTAACACGCTTCAGTGTTACTGCTGGATCAACCCAATGACGCAGGCTGAGTTCAGACATCTAGCAGCGTCGTCTATCAAGCTGCCCATATCGGCTTAGCGTTCATGTCGGCAACATCCGCGCTGGGAGCTCAGCAGCTTAAGGTAGGCAGCTGTGGAGCAATGCTAAGAACTTGTACAACACATCGTACATACAACCTACTCAAAGGATTGCATAACTTCCGCACTTACGCTCTGCGGGCCCGCCTCCGCCGACCTCTTTTCATCCGATAGGCCGCGGACCGCAGGATCGGACCGCATAAGTTCGACAAATGCACATGGTAGTAGAACCAAGGTTCCTGGGATTATACCTCTTACATCACCGCGCGGCCGGCACTTGAGGTACATGTACACAGCACATTGTCCTTCGTGTGCGATTTGCTGCGCGGAAGGGCTACGTTCGGCCGTTACAAATGTAGAGGTAGCAGTGTACCCCCTACGCAGCCCGGAAACTAGCTACCAACATGCGCTTAACAGGCCCTTACAGCAGTAGATTGCAGGAATATGAGCCGGCTTCATCAGATGTACCAATACTGATTCGCTCTTCCCATGCCGTTGCCACACTCGATATCCACCGCGCTTTCTCATCTATAAAGCTAATGGCAACTTCCGCCGCAACACGAACATCTTGAATGTTGCTGCTCTCAACTCAGAGCTGCCGCTTTGCGGCGAAGCAGCGTAGGGCAGCCCTGTCGTACGCGGGTCTTATCAAGACCCACTTCAGCAGCTCTCAAATATGGCCTCCATGGAGTCCAGGTATTTCCTACGCACTCCCTGGAACTCTATACAACCATGTTAGTCGAAAAAGTGCCTATTACCGCGTGGCTGCTCGTCGTTTTGGTCTTCTTCGTTGCTTCGAGGCTGCACAGACCGAAGAAGTCTCTGGACATTCTACCCAAGGTCCGAGCAGAAGATGAACCACGGTGTCTGGACAGTGAGGTGCCGTTCGTCGGCCATGCGTACAACTACCTCACGCAGGGTCCAGCGTATTTGTATCGCCTGTGGTATGCTTGACCCCCGTTCGAGTCCTGCCACACGAGCTAATCTAGCCGCAGGAAGCAATCCGAGGAAGCCATCTTCACGCTGAAGGTTCTGAACAAAAGCGTCTATGTCTTCGCGGATCCAGAAGCGTTGCAGGCTGCTGAAAAGCACTACAAGACCATAATCAATGACCAGCTTTTCGTGGAAGGTACCTCGCAGCTATTCTTATGGAGCAAGCGTCAGCAAGAGATCGCCCTCATCCACATCAATAATCCACATTCTGCCGTTCCAAGTCTTCTCAAGACGGTTCGACCAGCACTTCGAGACAGCCTCCGTCCTGGCATGAATCTTGACGAGATTGGCTTCAGGTACCAGAAAGAGTTCGGACGTCATGTCAATGCCTTGGCAGCTGCTGGTCCCGAGAAGATCCAGCTTTGGAACTGGATTCGGACAACCATGACACTCGGAGCGGGTCTCGCCACGTTCGGCTCGAAGCATCCATTTGTGACAAATCCTTCTCTGCAAGCCGATTTCTGGGCCGTGGAGAAGGAGAATCTGAAGCTGATATTCTACCCCTTCGCCTCGTTGGTGCTGAGGAAGGGCTTCAAGGCCCGACAGCGAGTACTGCGAGCCATGTCAGAATACACTGACGGAGGTGGAATCGAAGATGCATCGAGCTTTGTTCGAGCCTATCACAAAGTCCTCGAGCAGTACAACCTGACCAACGAGGAGCTTGGCTCGTTCGATGCAACGGTCCTAACAGCTTTCATCGGCAGCCTGATCCCTCTAGGCTTCTGGGTTGTACTCTTCATTCTGGCACGGCCGGATCTCCTGGCCACTATTCGAGCAGAAGTCGATCAATGTGTCAGGCCGCCGCCATCGACTGGACGATCAACCAGCGTCGACATGGACCAGCTTCGCAACAACTGTCCTGTGCTCTATGCGTCCGTAAGGGAGGCTTCACGTATAGCGATGCAGGCACCACTGTTTCGAACTGTGACCGAAGACACGCGCATTGCACTTCCGTCAAGAGGAGAGACGTACCTGCTGAAGAAGGGCAGCTTAGCAATGATAGCTGTCAGCTGTGTGCACGGCAATGAGAAGGCCTGGGGCCCGGATATATACAGCTTCGACGAGAAGCGCTTTCTGCCACGCAATGGCGCAGCATCTGCCGAAGTCCACGAAGGCGAACAGATTGCGAAGGCTGATCCGGATATTGCACGTCCGGTGCACTTCGATGCATTCACTCGATCGGCTTTCACTCCATTTGCTTCTGGCGTACACCTGTGTCCCGGGCGGCACTATGCACAGTCGGTGATTATGACGACAGTCGCGATGTTCGTTACCAGCTTTGACGTTACACCGCTCGAGAACGACGGCATTGTCATTCCGCCGATGAAGCCAGAATTGGGTCTTGGTTCGGCTAAGCCAACCCATGATGTTGGACTGCTCGTGAATAGACGGGTTGGCTTCGAAGATGTACAATGGGGCCTCGAAGGATCATCGTGAAGAGCAGGACGCCGTCCACTCGCTTGATACCTTGTATAGATGAAAAAGAGCGGTGAGCTCCTGCGACCGGTTCTTGGGAGTTGTTAGACTGGTAAATGAAGGACACTGAGCTTCTACTTCGCACACATTTATCACCCCACTCAATATCTCATTATTGCTATGTTGCGCTTGTCCGAGGTGTTTCTGACTGAGGTGCTGGTCCATGGTATTGAAGTCATGCAATGACGTGATCTGCAGCTTCCTCATGCGGCTGGGCTGGCTGCACTCCAGAAATGCTCTCGACTCGGGATTTGAGAGACTCCAACGCAGGGACGACGATCAACGGTCGCAGGTCATGCGAACACGCACGTTGGTCGCACAGCATAACGCCGACGACGTTCAAGTTCACTTCATGTTCATTCTCGAGGTAAGAGTTTACATACGTCGCCTTACGTAGCACCGCAGCGGACGTCTATGGAAGTGTAACAGCGTGCTCAGCACAACGAGCATATAGATGTCAGCAATGTCGGCAGACAAACATGTCGAATTTGGTGTCGAGATTAGAGTGGCTCAGCGTGGACCGGCCAAGGAAACGAAAGCTCACAGCAAGGCCATTGACCGTGCAAGAGCGGCGACAGACAAGGAACATCGAATGAGCCTGATCGAAGGCATCAGAACTTATCCGAAAGCTATTGGATGGTCGATGTTGATCTCGCTTTGTATTGCTATGAAAGCGTTTGATCTCTGCCTTCTCAACACTTTCTGTGCAGCTCACCTCTTGTCTTTGCAACACGGAGAGCTTTTGCGCTGACAAACGTTCACAGATGGCATTCCGCAATTCCAGAAGCAGTTCGGAGACCTTCAAGATGACGGCACGTACCAGATACCTGCTCCATGGCAGGCTGGACTCAGCAATTCGAGGCAAGCTGCAGAGTTCGTTGGGCTGATCGTCAACGGTTGAGTCTCCGAGAAGTACGGCTACCGTTACACTGTGCTTGTCTGCTTGACACTCATAGCTGCCTGGACTGCAATATACTTTACCGCCGAGACACGAGTCCAACTACTGGTCGCTGGAGTACTCTCTGGCATTCCTTGGGGCATCTTCCAGACCTTGTGCATCACTTACGCGTCGGAGTGCTGTCCCGTGGCGCTCAGAGGTTACCTGACGACTTGGGTGAACTTTTGCTGGGGTAAAGTAGCAATCGCAAGACCCAACCTTGACAAGATTTTGCTGACCGTTTCGCCTTGTTCTCCTTAGGCCTGGGACAGGTCATCGGGGTCGGTAGTGTGATCGGCTGTCAACATTACGAAGGTACCAAAGCCTTTAGAGTCCCATATGCACTGCAGTGGATGTGGCCTCTGCCTCTAGCGGTTGGTATTTTCCTCGCACCGGAATCACCTTGGTGTAAGTTTGAGAACCAGCAAGATCACAGTAATCGCTTAGTAGTAAACTGATGAGATGTTGTTCATCCAGGGCTTGTCCGGAAAGGCCGTGTAGAAGATGCAAAGGCGGCATTGATCCGACTGACCTCGCTCAATCGGGATACGGAGTTTGATGCCGATGAAACAGTTGCAATGATTGCTCATACTACGGCGCTTGAGCAGCAGATGACTTCAGGTGCATCGTATGCCCATCACACTTCGCAAGCTTCGTGAACATGCAATGCTGACATGACTTTGTCTGAAGGTATCTTGACTGCTTCAAAGGTGTCAATCGTGAGTTATTTTTCCAACAGATTCTCTGTACTCGTTGAAGCTGATATTTCGCAGTACGACGTACGGAGATCGTCTGCATGGTCTGGGCTATACAGAATCTCATTCGCCGGGTATTCAACTTATGTCAGTACGAACGCTTGTCTAATAATCGCTAAAAGACTGACGCCTGACCGTAGTTCCTAGAGCAAGCCGGTCTCAGCCCTAAGTATGCACTCGATTTCACGCCCGGCAAGCAAGGAATTAACATGGCTGGCGTGTTTGGTTGCTGGTTCCTCTTGAGTCTCGGCATTGGTAGACGGACCCTATACCTGTACGGCCTCTGCGGGCTCTTCACCATGCTTATGGTCCTGGGCCTTCTTGGCTTGCCACCCGATCGTGATGCCGCTTCTCTTGCTACTGGTTCTATGATGCTCATCTGGGCCGCGGTATATCAGCTTACGGTCGGCACTGTTTGCTTCTCACTTGTTGCCGAGCTGTCGACGAGACGACTGCAGATCAAGACTGTGGCACTCGGAAGGGCTGCTTACAACGTCATAGCCATCATTTGCAATGTTTTGACTCCGTACATGTTGAATCCCACTGCCTGGAACTGGGGTAACTTTGCCGCCTTCTTCTGGGCTGGCGCTGCGTCGATGTGTATCACATACACGTACTTCAGGATTCCGGAGCCGTCTGGAAGGAGTTTTGCAGAGCTGGATATCCTCTTCGAACGCGGAGTCAGCGCGAGAAAGTTCAAGGGTACCAAAGTGGACGCCTTCGAAGAAAACGTCAAAGGTGGTGCATTCGGACAGTATGAGGAAAAGATCCGGAGTGTTGAAAATGTGCAAAGAGCCTGCCGATACCTAAGAGTACAGTAGGCCGGAAATGCTTTATGCGAGCTGCTTCCAACTAGGCCAGCTTCCTCTGCTTCTGTCAAGGTTTGAGATAGCCGTGTAATCCACGCCTGTGTGGTCATTATCATCACACCGTCAATTTCATCAAAATCTTCTCGTTTTGGACCGGCCAGCCAACCACTTTCCATCCATTCGAACTCAACATGCGATACATCTTCTGAAATCTTCCTGGAAACGTACAGACTGTGATCTCTCTGTAGCCACATCTGGCAGCAAGCTGCTTGACCCGATCCAGAAGGAAAGGGAACACTCCGAACCCTCGGCTTTGCTCATCAACTGCAGCTATCTTGATGTGCAATAACTCGACGCCGATGAGTGGTTGGGTTCGAGGTACAACGAACAAGAAGCCGAGAGGTTCGTCAGGCTTTGTAGACGCTGTGTTTGTTGCGTAAAAGATGCTTGCTCCTGGTAGCCCTATATGTTGTTTCCAGATGTCACTGCTCTCAATCTGTTGGCTGCGAAGCTCATCTGATGGTGTATATGCAGCGAAAACTCCCCAGGACAGTTCGAATAGCTTGTCGAAGACGGGAGGATTCTGCTCGGCAGTAGCAATTTCATGCCACATAAGTTGCGGCGAAGCCTGTCCTCGATCATTGTCGGTTCTCAAGACCATCATCAAGACTGGGCGCTGCGATACTGTAAATCAAGAAACTATGTAGCAACGCAAAAGGACGTTTGAAATTTTATGGACATGCAAGATGTCAAGGTTGGCAGGGAAGCGGAGAACAAGCTTGATGCCTGAAATCACGAACGCATAGACTACACCTAAAACGAGACGGCAAAAGAGAAAACTGAGATGCTCATGAGATAGGTAGTCAAACTTGTCGTTGTCAAGCTTATATACATATTAGAAGTAACTGCTCCTCGCCACTCTCAGCCTAGCCAAATCTCTCCCTCTGCTCCGAGCGTTCCGTCTATGATGGGAGGTTCTGTGGGGTGTAGCTCTGGTCTGGCTTGACGACCTTTCCGGTTCCCAACTGCGTGTCGGTGTACGCTGGGTAAACGATCTGCTTCTTGGCGTTGTCGACGACAGCGAGGGTGGTGAAGCCGTTGCCAGCGCCGAACTGGCCGGACCAGCCAGTGCTGACGGTGTAGCCGCCGCAGACGTTGCCGGAAGAGTCGGTCTGGGTTGCCGGGGCGCCCTTGACCTTGAAGGTGCAAGGAGTGATGGCAGTGGCGTGGTTATCGATGTTGAAGGTCCAGGTGCAGGTGCCCGAGGCGCAGACACGCTTCATCTTCTCGATGGTCCACTGGGGAGCGGCGGTGACCATCATGTTGACAGCTGCGGTTTGGCGGACCTCGAGCTCAGGTGCTGGTGCCGCGAAGGCAGTGGCGGAGAGAACCGCGGCGAGGATGGTGGCGGAGAACTTCATCTTGATGATTGATGTGTTGTTTTGGGTGGAGTCTGCAACGAATGTCTTGTTTGGTTGATGATGGCTGGTGTTGATGAAGAAGAAAAAGATATGAAGTGGACGACCGTACGGGTTGTATATGCTTGCTTGCTCGCAAGGTGGCGGCTACTACGTCAAATGCCTTGCTGCAGGTCTGCTTACACTTCGTGCTCTGATTCAAGGCTCGAGCCCGTGCTGCAAGAGGAATGTATGACATGCTGGTCACTCAGCTGTGTTTGGCCGCGACGCATTCCAAGGGAGTAATTGCGACCTCGTAACACTCGTATCGGACCATCGCTTCGGGTATTAGATGCACGCCGCGGGCATCCGGCCCTCGACGGCGTTGACCTATATTGGCGAGCGATCACCAGGTTACGAGGGCGTAGCTGCTTTGAGGCAGTAGGTCGTAGTGGCGTGGAGGTCATGCTACCAGTCAGCAGAGGTGAGGTCGGTGCCGACACCTTCCAGAACCATGGCGTCCGCACTTCGCCGCCTCCGCAGAGCTGTTTGCATGCAGGTGTTCATTGAATCTTGTCAAAGCAGAAATTCGAGGCGGCAAAACGAACCGCGTGCTGAGGTTCTACCAAGAATAGAAGCGGAGAAACTCTCCTAGCTCCCGTCAATAGCGCACTGGCTAACGTCCTCCACAAGTCGTATCCCACGGTCGCGTGGTTACTCTCGTGTTTGCATCCGTGATAGAATCACGATGACACACGCCGATCGGAATATACGCTCACGGCAAATCGGTTCACGTTTGTTATGCACCGCGTATCGCTGACCGCCAGGAGACGAAGAGACGCACAGCCATGGCGTATACTTCGACGACAACGTCACTTCAGCGGCGCATCGTTTGATGGCAAACTCAATGTGGCTACATGGATCTCAGACTACTCGAAGAGACGATGCGAGCTGATCGTTATGTCCAGTAACACGTGGGCGGACGCGAGATGCGAGATATATGCTTTCGCGTGGAACAGTCGTACCTTCATCAGACTTGCTGCCGGTTCACAGTCCTCGTCCTTCATCGCTCCAGCTGACTGCGTAAATGTTTACGTAGACCCCTTCTCGCATCCTGAAAACGCTGATTGCCTCTGTACCACTGCGAGACGGACGTCGGGAAGGAAGCATGGCGGCTCCTGGTTCTCTTGAAGCAAGTAAGGGCTGTAGTCCGGAATACTGACAACAGAACGGACTCAGACTCTGACATCGCCAGACCAGTACGTGTGCCTGCGGACGGAAAGGCCGGTACTCGGAGTACCGTATATCGAGCACCACTAGTAGAGCTGATAATCATATTAGCTGCAAGGGCCGCTGCCCTCCGTGAGTTTGTCTCAACGTCCGAAGAACTCCACCTCGTATCCAGGTATACGATGGAATCTCCGCATGGTCCTGCAGATCCGGCCAATTTCTTTCTCCTGAGTCTTTGAACTCCTTAGTAGATCGTGCCGCCAGGTTCACCGAGCAAGTTGATGATTCATTCCTCCTCAACCTGCCCTCGTTTGCCAGCGAGAATGTACGGTCGAGCGTCCCAAAAAGCATCACCGATGATATCAACATACTCGACCGCGATCCGCGCCTTCTGCCTCCTCTTCTTCTCCTTCTCGATCTGCGACTTGCTGTCGCGATTGATTGCCCCTTTGCTATGCGGCTGCGGACCTGACTCCGTTTCATCGTCATAGGCGCGATAGATCACCGTCCCCTTCCTCCAAACCGCGGGTTCGTTGTTATAGTTGATCCCAAACTGCGAGAACAGAATCTCGTTCTTATCCCCAGCCAAGGAACCCTTCAGCGCTTCCTCGGCAGCGTACCCGCTCATGTCGTTCCTCTGCACCAAGTTCCAGAAAGTCGTGTTGTACAAGTTGTTGATATGGCAATCCGCCTGTCGCCACGCAAGATAGTCTTTCAAGATCTTGCGTTTGGGGTACGCTACACACCTCCCGTCGAATGTTGGGTAAGGTCTTGTGAGCTCCTCATCGGGAAAAAAAGAACGCCACTGTAGGCAGTACTCCGCAGTGAATGTGGTAGCCACGGTAGTAGCCAGTTTTGCCGCTCTCCGCTCGAAAAGATTCGCTGATTCGTGGAAGACGAAGCTGTACTCATCACTCTGACCGTATGCTAGGACAACGTCGACCAGAGAGCGGACGACTTCGGTAGCAGCTGCGTTCATCAGATCCAAGGCTCGCTGGTCATTGGGCTTCTCAAAGTTGTACTTCTCGCAGAGCTTGCTGAAGCCGCGACCATCAATGCGCACCACGATCCAGTTGGAAGGCGGGATGGCATCTTGTTGCTCGAAGCCACGGACATATTCGAATTCGCTGTTGGCCATTTAGTTCTCTGCGTGGTGATGTCTGGTCAGAGGATCGCTCTGCGTGTATTCATTCGAAATTTCAAGTTGGAAGTTGCAGCCATGACGTTGGTGTAAGCGACGATTTGAAAGCACAATGTCGATATCTATATACACAGGCGCTCATGATGTGGCAGGAGAAGGAGCAACGGCACTTTTCACTCATATCATTCGATGCTCTCTACTCTGCTCTGCATCTACCACAATTCTCGCTCTGTCCACACTTTGACTCGCTGGCCAATACTACCATCCCCTCGCCCATCGCAAGACAAGCAAGCAAGCAGCCTCTCCCATAAAGAAGCACAGGTATCAATCTGACCCATCTAAACCATGCCACCCAGAAAGCTGCACCGGCCCATGCAGCTCCTTTCGCAGCCCTCTCGCGCGCTCGACCCATTTTTTTGGTATATTGAATCTCCCCTCTCATCTGATCCAAGTTCCCAAACCCACCCATGCCCACCCACAAAAAGCACTGAACTCCGCATGCCGATGCCAGAAACGCTGCAAAACGCAATAATATTTTTACAACACACAGAACGCAACCACGTGGAAGTAAGCCAGCGCGCAGAGGAGAGGAAAGAGAGGAAAGCGTGTGCTCAGCAAAGAGTACGCTAGACCTTTCTACCCACTCTGATCACCGCATGTCTCACGCTCCGCGCCTTTGGCGCCTTTCGCGCCTTCATCGGCGCCACTCGGAAAAAGGATGATAACACAATTCTTGAATGCTCAATTGAGCTCACTCCTTCGGCGAACTATGGCAAAGTCAGCGACCCTTCATCTCCACTCACACTCATCAAATAGACTTACTTTGGAGAGTACTGCGGACTAGTAGGCGAGTACTGCGGGCTCGTGGGGCTGACGCCTCGTCCGTTGCCGTTGGTAGCGCCGTACTGTCCCGCTGGGCTAGTCGGACTGTACGCATTGCCTGCCGGGCTTTTGGGCGAGTAGACCGGGGAGGTGGGGCTGTAGCTCGGAGAGGTGGGACTGATGCCTGTGCCGCTGCGACCTTGCTTTGGGCTTGTTGGGCTGTAGGTCGGTGATGTTGGGCTGTACTGCGGTGATGTGGGCGAGTACTGCGGAGAGGTTGGGGAGTACTTCGGACTCGTCGCGCTGCCAGGCTGATGTGCGGGTGACGTCGGCGAGTAGTTGGGCGAGGTAGGCGAGTAAGATGGGCTGGTGGGCGAGTAGCTCGGACTCGTAGGAGAATAGCTTGGGCTCGTCGGCGAGACCTTGTTGCCAGCAGCGTTGTAGCTCGGGCTCGTAGGGCTGTAAGTTGGCGACGTGGGAGTGTAAGCCGGTGAGCTTGGACTGGCGCCACCGTAAGCCGGACTCGTGATGAACGACGGGCTGCCTCCAGGCGACGTCGGGCTGTACTGCATCATCCCTGGTGAAGTCGGCGAGTATTGACCATACCCTCCTGGGCTGGCAGGAGATATGCCGCCGGCGAATGGACTCTGCGGCGCATAATCGGACTGGTAGCCAGGACTCATGCCACCCCGGCCGCCGTACGGGCTCATGCCACCCATGCCGCCGTATGCGGTAAGGCCACCAGACTCGTCTCCACCAGCGTTGATGATAGGCGAGAAGGAAGCGCCGTAGTCTGGTCCACCAGACGCGTAGCCACCTTCAGCAAGCGGTGAGCCCATATCGTAAGGCGTCATCGCACCGTCCATCGGGCTCGAAGCACCAGCAGCCAGCGAGCCCATCGCCTTCTGCGTCGACACAACCGTCTTGAGCATCTCCTGATCGAGGAAGCAGTCGAACTCTCCAGTTCCAGAAGGAGCCAGCTGACCCAGGATGATGTTCTCAGACACACCCCTGCAGTCATCAAGCTCACCCGAGCTAGCAGCCTCAAACAGAATCTCCACGGTCTCCTCAAACGAACACCTCATCAACGCACCCGTATCCGCGCGATTAATACCGTGCCTCGTGACAGCCATGAGGCTGCCTCTCGCACACATGACATCACACAAGATGCCCATGTGCCTGTGATTGACGTAACTACCGTCATTCGTCAGCACATCCTTCAACTCCCTGATCAAGGCCGCACGCGTCGCCTCAATCCCAAAGACCTTCATGATCTCGCCGAAGTGGTTGCACGTCGTCCGGGTCTCATCCACGCCTTCCACACTAAGGACATCGCGCAGATTGACGCCGTCGGTATCGAGGTACCACTCCTTGCACGCCTCATCGTTCTTGCTACGAACGATCTCGCCGTCCGCCTTCTCGTACATGTGCAGGTCCGTGCTGACGAAAGCCCTGCGCACGCCGTTCACACCTCTCAGCACAACGGTGTCGAGCATGTGAGTCTCAAGCCGCTTGAGGGTGTCCTCTTCTTCGTGCTGGCCATCCTCTTCGTCCTTCATGTCGCGCGGTCCGTTGCCAGTAAGCATGCGCACACGGACGACCTGCTCGTCGGCGTTGTCGTCGGAGAAGATGATTGCCACATCGCTGCCGAAAATCTCTTTGATCCGGCGGGCAACATCAGTGACGGAGAGACCCTTGTCCAGTAGTTGACGTCTGCCGAGGACAATCCGTAGTAACCACTTGCTCTGCGCCTCAATAGGTTCCGCATTGTCCTCGGGAATGATGAAGTAAGCCTGAACCATATCTTGATCAGCCTCGATGACCGTGTCTTCAATGTTGGGATCGTAGTAGATCTCTGTCTCGTCGGTGACACTCCTCAAGCTTGTGTGCTCGACCTTCGACCGCAAGTCCTTGCAAGTTTCTTGATTCAGGCGATCCTTCTCGAGCTGGTATACCTTCATATTGGGCGTCTTGAGGTTCTCAGCAACGTTGAGAATCTCCTTGAGACGCGGCACACCCTTGGTGGTAGTCTTGGCCGTCACACCAGCCAAATGGAAGGTGTTGAGCGTCATCTGCGTAGCGGGCTCACCAATACTCTGCGCTGCGAGCACACCAACCATCTCGCCGGGACTGGCAAGAGAGCGCGAGAAGCGGTTCTCGATGTCGCCAAGGATATTGTCAAGCGCGAGCTTGTTCAGGCTGTCCTCCTTGACAATCCTCTTGAAGGCGAGTCGACTCCGGAAGTTGGCCTTCGTAAGCAACGTCGCATCCAGATCAGCCTGCGCGCTCAAGTCGTCATCACCACGCACAATCTTCAGCCTATCGAGCATGCCGCGGATCTTCGGGATCGCCTCTCTCGGATCCAGATCGCTGCGCGCTCCATCCTTGATCTTGAACTTGTCGCGCGCATTCCTGATCATGCGCCCGACGTTGAGCGGCAGCTGCATACTCTCGCTCGCATCGTCCAGACCCTTCCGGATCCTCTCACGCGCGTGGCTGATGTCCTCGAACTCCTCGTCGAAGAGCGCCTGTACCTCGATATCGCCTTGGATCTCGTCGGCCATCTCCAGCTCATCCCTAGTGAGCACGAAGTCTTTGCTCGGCGTGATGATGTCGACTTTGTACTTGCGCTCGAAGCTCTTGCGGCTCGACGTGACGATCTCCAGACTCTGGGGCTCGATGCACATCGCATCCAGACCGTCTTCGCCGTAGATGAATTGCACAATATCGCCCAGCGAGTTCCGCACAGTGCCATCGTACTTGACCATGACTTCTTCCAACGCCTTGACCAATCGGCGCTGGATGTACCCAGTCTCTGCAGTCTTAACAGCAGTGTCAATGAGACCTTCTCGACCACCCATGGCGTGGAAGAAGAACTCCTGAGGTGTCAGACCGCGAAGGTATGAGTTCTCGACGAACCCTCTCGAAGCCGGCGAGTAGTCGTCCTTCGGGAAATGCGGCAGGGTTCTGTACTTGAATCCGAATGGCAATCGCTTGCCCTCCAAAGACTGCTGACCCACCGCCGCTGTCATCTGAGAGACGTTGGTCGTGCTGCCCTTGGAACCACCTTTAACCATGGTCGCGACGTTGTTGCAACTCTTCAGGTTCTCGTATGCAATGTCGCCACCATAGTTTCGAGCATTGTCGAGATGCATCTTGGCCTTCGACTCAAACGTCTCGCGGATCGTCATACCAGGTAGCGCTTCGAGGTTGTTCGTCTGCACGAGCGTAACGATCTCCTCGATCTCAGCCTTCTCTTTCGCGATCACCTTCTCGATGTTCGAGGCCATCTCCTCATCAGGGATGGTGTCACCAATGCCGACCGAAAACCCGTTGTGCAGAAGCCAGTAGGCCACGATCCGCTGAGCAGCGTTGAAGAACTCCACCGTCGCCTCCGGACCTCTGTCGTTGTAGATGTAGTGGATCACCGTTCCTGGCGAAGCACCTACAATCTTCTTCGTGATACGGCCATGGATGAGTTCGCCATTCTGGATCCGGATGCCTTCAATCTCCTTCAACGGAAAGTCGCTGTCTTCCTTCTCGCTCCCACGCATCATATTCAACCCAGGCGGCAGAGCAAGCGATACTATCTGCTTGCCGGTCCACCTTGGAGCTGGTTTCATGATTGCAGGGGGAGGAATCACCCCATCCCAGCCCGGCACCCACATGAGGATATTCATTACTTGCTCACGATCGAGCATCACATCACGCCTAGTGATGAGGTAGAAGCCGGCCAGCGTGTCTTGTACAATACCCATCAACGGACCGTTCTTTTGAGGCGACACGATGTTGAGGGGCACGGCGCAGAGGTTCATAACTTCCGCGCGAGTCTCATGGTTCTGCGGGACGTGCAGATTCATCTCGTCGCCATCGAAATCGGCGTTGTATGGGGAGGTGACCGAGAGGTTAAGTCGGAAGGTAGAGTAAGGCATGACTTTAACGCGGTGACCCATCATAGACTCCTTGTGGAGAGAGGGCTGGCGGTTGAAGATGATGAAGTCGCCGTCCACGATGTGTCGTTCGACTTTCCAGCCGTATTGAAGGGCAATCTCTCCAGCACGCTTGGAGTGCCGGAGGTCTACTCGCTCGCCGTTGTCGCGAATAATGTACTTGGCGCCGGGGTGCTCGTTGGGCCCATTGCGGACAAGCTGAGTGAGCTTGTGAATGTTGTAGGCGTTGACGGTTTCTGGGAATGTCAGTGTCTTTGCGATCGAACGTGGTACACCAACTTCGTCGAGATCGAGATTGGGGTCGCCAGTGATGACAGTACGAGCCGAGAAGTCGACTCGCTTGCCCATCAAATTGCCTCGCAGACGACCTTCCTTGGACTTCAGGCGAGCACGGATAGCCTTGACCGGGCGGCCAGACTTCTGGATAGCCTTGGGCACACTGGCGATGTCATTGTCCATGTACGTCGCCACATGGAACTGCAGAAGCTGGAAGAACTCTTCAACAACATGCTGAGGGGAGCCTTCCTGCTCGCATCGCCGGACGTTGGAGTTGGCGCGGATGATATCAGAGAGTTTGTAGGTCAAATCGTCTTCCGAGCGCATGCCTTGACTGGTGCCGTCGACCGATATGCTTGGTCTCACTGCTGGCGGCGGGACAGGCAGCACAGTCAAGATCATCCACTCCGGTCTCGCGTAGTCGACGTTGCAGCCTAGGCGGTTGAGGTCGTCGTTGGAAATGTTGCGGAAGACCTGCAGCGCATCTGCCGGAGCGATCAGGCGCTTTTCAGCACTGTTCTTTTCATCTCCGTCTTCATCGCTCTTCGCGACCTTCCACGTGCCCCAAAGTCGCAGCTGCTCTTTCCGGATCTCGGGCTGGACATTACCACAGCCACCATGGCCCTGATATTTCATCTGCGCCTTCGGATCGTTGCCCATGGAATCGTCAGCAGGCTCATCGGCCTCGCATGTCTTCTTCATCTTGCAGAGGCGATGCACGGCTTCGAAGCGACGCTTGGGGTCGCGAAGGCGGACGGCTTGTCCGAACGCTGGGTTGCGCTGGAGGTATAGCGTGTAAGCACTGAACATATATATGGAAGACTTACCTCAACGAGGGTGGAAGAATGATACTTACTTCATCTTCCAAAAGCTTGCCGCAGTTGTGGCAGACACACTCGAGAATCTTCTTGACTTTGTTAATATAGCCTAGTCACGTGATGTCAGTAAAGGCTTCTTCACACGACTTCTTCAATACCGTGAACTCACCAATGTGGAAGACAGGCACAGCAAGCTCGATGTGCCCAAAGTGGCCAGGGCACTCAGTCATGCTCTCCTCACACGTTGCGCACTTGTAGCCGCGGTCGGTGGTGCCAAGCTTAGGATCATTCAGACCTTTCTCACGTGGCCTCTGCCTCTGCTCGTCCATAGTCTCTGGATACTCGATGTGACACACACTCATCGCCTTGATCTCCTCTGGCGGGAAGAGTCCGAACTGGATCTCCTGCACCGTCTTCAGCGGCGCGCTGGAGTACGGGAATGTGAAGTTCGACATGATTGCGGTGATCTTGCTTTCGCGCTCACTGCGTCGATCTTCGTGTGCAAATCTTGCAAGTCGTGTTCTGACCGCGTTTTCGCAGGTTGGATGCTGAAAGTTTCAATGTCACGCTCCTTCACTGGCGTTTCACCTGCGACCGCCACCCACTGCCCCCTATCCGCACCACCCCGTCAGAGGCTGCCTCCGCGCCTGCTAACCTCGCCGCACTCTCTCCAGCCTCGCTATGACCCGTGGGTACTGGTATCTGATGTTCCGGTGATGAAACTATCGCGCGCTCGTTGCGCGGGCGTTGTCGGTAAGAATGGGTGCGCCCGTGAAGATTCAGTCGGACGCCGGCGGACGACTAACGCGCAAGGAGTTTGTGGTGATATTGTCTCTGCGCACACGGTGGTGTGAGTGTCGGCAGTATCGCGCGCGTATCTGGCGATATCTGTGGTGAGGTGGAGAGGAGGATGTGGTGAAGGAGTCGCTGGCGTTGATGAGGCCGCTTTCTGCGAACTGCGGAAGCCGTTAGCGGGCTTGGCAGATTTCGGTGACCGTTTTGGCTTGCATGATCGCTGCAGCCAATCAGAGGGCGATATGGCTTTGTAGGACCTCGAATTCACTACAACCTCAGGTCGAGTACGCAGGTCGACTCACGTGTCAATCAATACGTTTGGATGTGATGGCTCACTCGGCCATGACTGTGCGACCTCATACATGACTCACTAGGGCTTCAGACACCTCTCACCCTACTGTCCTTCACAATGAACCTCCCACTGACAGACCCGCTACTCCTCGCGCAAGACATCCCCGAGTCCCTCTCCGCACGCCTACGCAGCAGTGGTCAAGCCGTCTGCATCCGCTTCTCCCATCGCGGTGACCTCTTAGCCAGCGGGACTGCTAAAGGCACCATCGCCATCTTCGACCTCGAGACGAATGGAGTCGCGCGCAAGCTCAAAGGCCACACTGCGGGTAGAACCGTGCAGTCGCTGTCCTGGGAGAACAGTGGGCGTTACCTCCTCAGCAGCTCGATCGACTGGAAGGTCATACTCTGGGATCTGAGAGACGGGAGCAGAGTGCGGGTCTGCAATTTGGGGGCACCAGTATACATTGCCGAGCTGCACCCGCAGAACTGGCTGATGTGTGTTGCGGCGCTATATGAGTACCGACCTGTTCTGGCCGACTTCACAGACGTCAAGAAGACGCACCAACATGCTCTACCCAACCTGCCCAAGCGAGCCGCACATGAGACGGAGGCGTCGGAGAAAGCAGATGCTAAGCACTTTACTACCGTCGCCGCCTTCACGCCCGGTGGCACGCACATCATTACTGGCACTACAAAAGGCTGGCTGAACCTCATCTCGACAGCGACTCGCGAGACTGTATACTCCACTCGTCTTTGCAGTAAACCTATTCTGCTTATACGGTTGTCCAGCTCCGGCCGCGATCTCCTCGTCAACGCCTCGGACACCATAATCCGCACCATCAAACTCCCAGACCTCACCTCGCCCACTCTATCACCAGACAACATTAACCTCGAAGTCGAGCACAAATTCCAAGACGTAGTCAACCGCCTCTCCTGGAACCACGTGGCTTTCTCCTCCAACGCAGACTACGTCATGGCCTCCACGCTCATGAACCACGACATCTACATCTGGGAGCGCGGGCACGGCTCCTTAGTCAAAATCCTCGAAGGACCGAAAGAGGAGTTAGGAGCGGTTGAGTGGCATCCTTCGCGACCTTTAGTAGCAGCAACAGGAGTAGAGAGCGGAAGAGTCTACGTCTGGGGCATCAACATGCCACAACGCTGGAGCGCGTTAGCACCGGACTTCTCGGAGGTAGAAGAGAACGTGGAGTACATTGAACAAGAAGATGAGTTCGATATACGACCTGCTGAGGAGTTACAGCAACGACGACTTGATCAGGAAGATGAGGAGGTGGATGTGTTGACCGTCGATGAAGAACAGATTGAACGAGAAGGTGGCTTGGCGCGCTTCAACGGTGTCAGCAAGGGCAATGTGAAGGATAAAGAAGGCGAGTTCCGGATGCCTGTACTTCTAGATATGGGCGAGAGCGATTCAGAGGACGAGATCGTGGCGATTGGGACTGGACAGTTTAGGCGGAAGAGCACGGCGCAGGATGAGGCTGATTTCTTGGATGGGGATGGCGAGGGTGAGGAGAGGGCGGAGAGGAGTGGCGGGAGTGGGAGGAAGAGGCGGCGAGCGGACTGAAAGGTTGTGCTATCGATGGTTTTGGTGAAGAGCATAGCGTCGGCGTAACGGCGGTGGGGAGGGATACGATACCCATGCATTACAGGAATTACTTACTTTACTACAGCATGTTCCCACGGCTCACTATGCGTACTCGCGCAACTTTTGCGGGAAGGTCTGAGGTGCTAACGCAATGCAGTGTCCGAGACAAAGAAACACTAAACCAGGTGTCTCTCTAGGTCGTATACCTCACCCGCATCCGGAAGCAAGCAATGGAACAAAGAAGAGGTACACCATCTACACATCCAATGCTAGGAAGATCACCGCCACGATCCTCAAACAAGCCAGCTATCCACCAACACCCATCCTTATCGCCGGATCGAATATTTTAACCATGGCCAAAAAAGCTCCCGCCAAGAAAGCCCCAGCCAAAAAAGCTCCAGCAAAGAAGGCCCCCGCCAAAAAAGCCGCCGCCGCCGCCGCCGCCCCAAGAACAGCCGGAGATACCGACGACCGCCGCGCCTGGCTCAACTGGCAGTTCCGCCTCCAACCCACGCAAACTCGCGTCCTCCTCATCCGGCAATGGACGCCAAAGCGGGCAGCAGACAAGCCCGGGATGGCGGCTGAGGCCGTCGCTGCGAATCTTGCCGCTGGACTTGGTGCGGAGGGGAGGCCTGTTACTGCCGCGGATGTGGCGAGGGCGAATGCGGCGGGGTTTCGTTTTCCGGTGCCAGCTGTGCCAGCTGCGCCGTTGCCGCCGCCGCCACCACCACCACCAGTGCCGGCGCCGGCTGCTGCAGCTCAGAGTCAAGGACCTGGCGCAGAGGTTGATGGAGACGGCGATTCGGCCATGTCTGACGCGGCTGCAGATGAGAATAATGCTAGAGACCCCGATGCTCCTGCGAATGATGCTGCCTGGGCTGAAAGACACCGGGCGGTGCTCGCTCGCGCTGGCGTCTCAGTAGCATCTGCAAGGCCCGGGGCGCCCGCCGAGCCAGACGAAGAGGCAGCGGCGCCACCAAAGCCAACTAATGTGGCGCCGAAACCGAAGGCGCGATTGCGACTTCTGAACACAAAGCCGGCACCTGAGGCGGCTGCCGGTAATCTAGGGGACGACGGAGGTGGCGACGATAGTGGCGACGACAGTGGCGACGATAGTGGCGACGATAGTAGCGACGATAGCGGCGATGCCGGGAAACAGGCTTTCGACTTGTATATGGCGGAAGACGTGTTGGATAAGAAGAAACTACTGCCGGGTGCGGCCACCGGATTTGCCAAATCGGAGACTGAGGGTTGGCCCACTGACGAGTTTGGTGCCAGAAGTGAATGGGTGGCTGTCACGCCGCATATTGGAGAGGGCACGTTCGGGACTGCAACGTTGTTTTGCCGCCGGGACGAGAAAGGAATCGTGACTAATCGAATTGTGGCCAAGGACGTTTTTGTTGATCATTGGCATTGGACGCTGTGGGAGAAGTGGCATGGAAACCCACGAGATACGGAGAAGAGGGTTCCTCTCGAAATCCACATCGTAAGAGATCATCAAACCGCGGGGATGTCTATGAGATTTGAGGCTGACCGGTTGCAGATGCAAGAGGTCAAAAATCGCGTTGGCTCTGGGAAGTTGATGTATGCGAAAGCACACCACAGGGACGATAAGAATCTCTTCTACCGCATATGTACGTTAAACTGTGTAACGGTCATGCTCAGTACTGATGAGAACTATTCAGATATGGACTTCTGTCCACACGAGACCTTGGAGCACCTCATTCTTGAAGGCGGGCCTTACGCATCCGGCCAGGAGCTCATCCCGGAACCTGCGCTTTGGTAAGCAATGATAGGCAAAGTCTTACCGTGCATGAAGATATTGGCTGATACTCTTGGCCCTTTTCCCTACAGGTCCATCTTCAACGATCTCGTGGAAGCCTTCCTCCTGCTCGAGTACGGTGGCGCCGACCGCGAATCGAGAGAAGAGGAACCAGGCTGGATGCCGGTCGTTCACCGTGATCTCAAGCCCGGTAATGTGTTTCTAGGACTCGCTGGTGGAGACGACAGCTTCCCAGCGTACCCGAAAGCGAGGGTTGGAGATTTCGGCTGCTCCGTTATGACTAACGAGGACGATCCTAACAACCCTCTCGCGTATAATTGTGCATGGGGCACGAAGGGCTGGCGGCCACCCGAGCAGTTCCATTACCTGAACAAGAACAACCGCCGCGCGCTCGACAATCCGGAGAAGCTTGGAAGTAAAACGAATGTTTGGGTTAGTCTGCCCTCGGAGACCTGCCTCCCTGAACTTGTAGAAGTAAGAGACCACACTGACCATAATAACACTTCACAGGGGATAGGAGCAATCATCCTGCGTCTGATGAACCAGCAACACAAGCCAAAGGGACCGATGTTCAAGTCCGCCCACAAAGGGGACAGCGACAAGTTCCGCGAACTCGGAGACAATGCCAAGGCTCAATACTCAGAGCCTCTCCAGCAGCTCGCGTCCAAATGCATGAGGTATAAGCCTGCTAAGCGGCCGTCACTCCTGTCCCTCAAGAGGGACATTGAGAAATACACAACAGCCGGGCACGTGGAACCCGATGGCGCCAACAGGCCCGATCACGCAGCTGGTATGAGGTTGTTGACCCTGGACAGAGCTCCGGCAGCCTTGCACCTTCGGTACCCTGAAGATAGATACAAGGCTGGGATGACGATGGGCGATGAAGCGGATTATATCGCACTCGATGGATGATGAGACTGATTAAAAAGGGGGGAAAGCTGGTGTGGAGATCTAGTGCTGTAGGCAGCTTAACGACTTAAGAATGCAGGACGCACTCGGCATGAGGTCTTTCTAGGCCGTGCACGCTTTAACTGAACTCTCGCAGCTCATATTGCTCATCCCAAGGGATCAGATTCGTCTCGAACACACAACGATTATCGATGACGATGGAGTCCACGCCAGCTTGTACTGGGTAGCCATGCAACAGCACAATGCGGTGTCAGAGACAAAGAAGTGACAAGCTCAGCGTGTTAACCACCCACTTATGCTGCATCCGGCAGCAAGCAGGGTAACAAAGAATAGTATATCATGTACGGTGTACCTCATCGTGCTTAGCAGCACCGCCCACTTGCTCGGGAACTTCACTCTACCAGACTTACCACGCGAAGCATGGCCGCTAAGAGAAGCAACCCGAATACCCAAGGTTGCCGTGCCTGGATCGCATGGCAGCTGCGCACCGTTCCCGGCACCACCCGGGGAGGTCTGATTACTCAATGGACGGGAACACTTCCAGGTCGAACGAGGAATTGGGCCACAACAGCATTCAGAGAGAATCTGGCGGCGGGATTTGACCGCGATTTGACTCCCCTCCCTCCTCCTCCTCCTCCTCCCGTGCAACCGCCCAACGCGGAGCCCGGGGAGAACGGGGAAGGGGAAGAAGCCGAGGGTGAAGAAGCAGCTGAAGCTCAACAGCCCGCTGCGAATGTTGATCGAGATGGCGACTTTCTCATGGCAAACGATGCGCCAGGTAACGACAATGCTCAAGCCCTCGCTCAGCAGCAAGCCGCTCCCACGACCGATGCTGCTCTTGCTTCGACTGCAGGCGCTGTGCTTGCTCGAGCCGTCTCTCCGCAGCCCGCGAATCAGAACGACAATCAGGCGACACCACAGAATGTGGTTAATGCACCTCAGCTTCCTGCTTATCAACCACCGAACGGTACTAATGGCCCCGCTCGCAGAGGGGTTCGTACACGATATAAACCTTCAGCTCCACCACCGCCTGATTCAGATGGTTCCGAGGAAAGTGAGGACGGTAGCAGCGATGACAGAGTCTTGGATCTCAACGACTACGTCGCAGTTGGTGACGGAACCATTGAGGCAGTCCGGCCGAGCACATTCAGAAGGATTGAGGAGAGGAAACATGAATGGCCAGATGGACAGCTCCCAGACAGAGACTTGTGGACAGCAAGTCGTGACCACATAGGGGAAGGGGGAGAAGGGAGAGCGATCTTGTGGCTGAAAAAACGTGACGACGGGGTTCTCATTGACCGTGTGGTGGCCAAAAACGTCTTCAAATCCCCCAATGCATGGCTTAATTGGACCATGTGGTGGGGCAACCCCAGAGATACTGTTAACAGGCAGGTGCTGGAGGTCAAAGTCGTAAGTGACGGTTGCCGCATCATGTTGTATTTCATGGCTGACGTTGGTGTAGATGGAGCTGTTCCGTGGCAAAAGAGGCTCACAGAAAGTCATGTCTTCTCGAGCACACTATGTCGATAACAGTGCGAACTGGTTTCGGATTTGTGAGTTAAGCCCTGTCCCATAAACAAGTATATCACACATGATGCTGACTTTGCGAACCATTAGACATGGATTATTGTGCCTATGGTAGCCTACAGAATCTCATCGAGCAGGTCGGACTCCATGCCGGACGCCAAGTACCTGAGCCGTTCCTCTGGAATGTTGCCAACGATCTGGTAGAAGCATGTTTGCTGCTCAAGTACAGCGATGCAGAGGTAAACACCCGAATCCCAGGGTGGAGCTCATTGGTACACCGTGATATCAAGCTCGACAATATACTCCTTGATGATCACGCCAAAGACTCGGAGGATTTCCCGGCGTATCTCACCGCAAGACTTGCGGACTTTGGTTTTGTTGCCATGACAGATGAGCATGATCCTGATAACCCGATGTTGTACAACAACGGCAAAGGCACTAAGGGTTGGAGGGCGCCTGAACAGATCAGATACGTCAGCGATCGCAGTTTGGTCCCGCTGCACCGACCGCAGTCTGAGATGAAATTTGGGGAAAGAACCAACGCATTTGTACAAGGAGATCACTCTTTCAAAATGCAGCATTTACGCTGACTCTTCTGACATACAGGGAATTGGAATGACACTGATCCGCTTGATGGGCCAGGACAGGCTATCTGAAGAGCCTACCTTTCACACAGCCCTTCCTGTCCACTATCGACTGAATCCTGACTACCATCCAAGGTATTCTCAGGCCCTCCGCGACCTTGCCGAACGCTGTACCCGATACTATCCCGAGGCTCGACCAACGCTCGATGAGCTAAAGCAACATATCCTCTATCATACACAGCCCGGCGACATGCATGATGAGGCATCGGGCATGAGATCACAAGCTAACATCGAGCTGGGCTCCCCCGAGGAGCTCAGGCACCCTGCAGACAAGTACGTACTCGGTATGGCGCAGTAGTATTCGTGGGGCTGGATAACATGTCTAAGAGCGAAGTTTCACTGCCATCCTCGTTACAGCACAATGGATATTGACAGACAATGAAAGACATGCGGAAGACGATATACAACTCCGCATCCGGGAGCAAGCAATGCGAACAAAGAACTGTGTTACTTCCATGGTCAAAGCTAGGTTTAATCCGAATTTCGCGATAGGCATAGCTGTCGTTCAGTTTGATCTTACTCTCTTCAATCCTTGCCCTCAGAAGCCGCCAAACCCGGCCGCACTTGTCTCGCATGGCTGACACAGAGAATCGAAGGGCATGGATCGCCTGGCAGCTCCGCACTGTTGCCGGCACGACTGAAGCCAGTCTCCTGCTTGACTGGGGAAGAGGAGGAGTGAAGGATAGACAACGCCGGTCCTGGGGGAGAGATGCCATTGCTGCGAACCTTACGGCTGGGCTTGATAGAGAAGGTGTGGAGCCGGAAGGCGACGACGACGACGGGGACGGCGATACACGTCCAGCTCAGGCTCAGAGCCCTGTGGCTGACATCGATCGTGATGGCGATTCTCCTATGCCCGATGACCAGCCCAACGAGCAGGACGCTGGAACAACCAATCCAGAGCCCGATCCAGGCGACTCACCCGGCCCTGAGCCTATGGGCAACCCCGAAAACTCAAGGGCCCAACAGAACGATAATACACCGACAGCATCGCCAGTACCGCCAGCGCCACCCGCGCCACCGGGACCACCAGTGCTACATGCAGCGGCAAGTGCGCCCAGGAGATCGCAACGAGCAGGCTCAGCTCCAGTAAGTACGACAGCTCTGGAACGGCTGCCGACCCGAGATGACCTTGCTCGTATGGCTCGAGATCTCGCTCGTATCGCAATGCCAGCATTGTACCCAAGCCCACCACCCGCATTCCATGAGTCGCCACGGCCACCTACCGTAGAGCATTTGATAAACCGAAAAGGAGACGAAGCGGATGATCTTCAACTGTCCCAGTTGCCAGTTGATCGGGAGGGAAACACGGCAAATCAAAACGGCGATGACAACAACGAGAATGGCGACGGAGAGAACATTGAGGGCGGTGGTATCACTCTACGGTCGAAGGACTCGGCCAAGCACGGCAAAAGGGACGAGGACATGGAAGAAGAGGAGGTGAACGAGGACGACTATTACGATCTCGACGACGATGAAGACTCGCACTGGCTTGGCCAGTTCGTCCGCGAAGATCTATCTATGGTGCCGGAAGAGTCACGCCCATCTGTTGCCCGAAACAAGGAAGGCTGGCCTACCACTACCCTGGGGGATATTGGGAGATGGTCAGTTGTTGAGACGGCAATTGGGAAAGGAGGTTACAGCACTGCTATGCTGTGGCTTCGGACTCGTGATGGGAAAATTGTCGATCGCGTAGCTGTGAAGACGTGCTTCGTCGAACATTCAGCATGGAACAAGTGGACAAATTGGCATGGAGATCCGAAAGATGTCTCCACCAGGAAGCATATTGAGATCCACATAGTAAGCCCTTGTTCGAGTGTATGCACAAAACGTCAGAGCTAAACTTGACTTTAGATGGAGACATTGAGAGATCGTCCAGGTCATACGAAAGTTATGACTTCGAGGGCAGCTCACACTCAGGATGACAGCTTGTATTACCGGATTTGTGCGTTCATCGGTGTCCTTTTTGATTGCCAGCCGCTAATGTGAGATCGCTAGATATGAAGTACTGTCCACATGGCAACCTGAATACCCTCATCACCAACCAGGAGAACCACAAGCTTGGGAACGAGCCCATACCTGAACCCTTCCTTTGGAGTGTCTTCAACGACCTCGTGGAAGCGTTTCTGCTGCTCCAGTCCGGAGATGCGACTTTAGACGCAAAGCAAACGGGCTGGGGATCGATTGTACACCGCGACCTTAAACCCGGAAATGTGTTCCTAGATACACGGGAGTCGAGTCCGCTGTTTCCAGCATATCCAAAAGCGAGGGTCGGGGACTTTGGCTGCTCGATAATAACGAGCGATGAAGACCCGAACAACCCTTTAGCATACAACGACGCTAAAGCCACGCCTGGCTGGAATCCCCCTGAGCAGCTTAGACATATCAACAAGACTCTGTTATCCATGTTGGACGAGCCAAATGAGGGCAGGCCGAAGATCAAATTGGGAGAAAAGAATAACGTGTGGGTGGGTTCTCTTCGACCGGCCCGGATCTGTTACCTTCACGATATGGCGCATATGCTGACTCTGTGTTTGTCTCTTAGGGAATTGGGTAAGCACTGATGCGTACAGGGGTTTCTCATATCGGTGGACCTCTCTTTTCTGGACGTTGCTGACACTCTTAACTTTCTGTAGCGCCATCATCATCCGTTTGATGAACCAGGATGTCGCCAGCTACAAACGAGACCCTGAGTTGAAGACCATGTTCAAGACAGCACGCCCAGATGAACCAGTGATACCCAGCGCGGACGCCACCAATTTCTATACGCCACAACTCCGCAAGCTTGCCACAAGCTGCGTCAGATACTTTCCCGAAGAACGAGCGAGCCCGGTAAGTCTCAGGGAGCAAACACAGCGGCACACAATGCCAGATACCGCAGGTGATATGGCAAGGGGGATGAGAACGAGCAGTGCGGACGTTACTGGTACCCAGGACGAATTATGGTATCTAGATGATGAGTATAAGATCGGGATGGCCGTCCCGACATAGTGTCGCTATTCTGTTGCGGTTGGAGAACAGGAAAGCATTGCAACATGCTCGCGCCCGGGCCCAAGATCAAGCCTGGCTCTCGGGAAGAAGCTTGGTACGGTTCGTAGAGGAGGACTGAGTCTAGAGGAAGCAGCTGAAACGATAGTCTGCAGAGCTTCGAGCAATACGGACACAGCATGTACGATCGAAGAGGCCGACGTTGGGTTGCGGTGAGGCGTGTTGGAAGTCAGTGATCACTCCCCGAGGGCCCTCCTCCTCCTCCTTCTCCACGTCTCACCCCCATCGCTCTGGTAAACTCAATCCTTTGGGGCTGGTGGCTGGTGGCCGGTGGCCGACCCTGATTGTAATCTCGACGAATGCTACACGCAACTCCGTTCTGGAATGCAAAGGAGTTACCTCGATTCTCAGGTAATATCCGGTTCTCATCATCTGCAATCCTTTGATTCTCCTGCTTCTGAGTCTCGCAGCTCTTCTGCTGCACATCTCCGCGCTCTTGAATCCACTTACTGAATAGTCCTTCGCCCCTTCTATCTGCTGTTTCCATAATCCTTACCATCTACCCTCCAGCCGTCCACAATCTTCCACGCCCTTCATCCCGGGAGCAATATGAACAATGCGCAGCGCAATAATGGCAGGACGACAGCCTCATTAAGACGTCCAGCAGGAAGAGCACACCTTATGGGGTCCGCAAATCCAAATCTCGCCGAAACCTCAACAGTTCAGGTGGAGTAGGCGTTATGATAGACCGCTGTTTGAACGAGGGTCCAGGAGAGGAGGGTCTCATCCTGACAAGATCCAATGTCCAAGCACTAATCGCAAACCCAGACAACGGGCACCCAGAAAGAAAGGAGTAAGGACCTGAACTCCTCCGAGTTTCGCACTTTTCCCGCATCCGGCAACAAGTAATACGAACAAAGGAGAATTGTGCACCCCGTACGGACGCAACATGCTGAGTAGTTCGCAATGTCTTCGTCAGACGCCCAAGACTATTTCCGGGATATCAGTGGCGACCTCTCCTGTCGTCAGGTCATCCACACAAATCAGCTCAGCACACTGTTCCCGCAACGATGGCTCCCGGCCGTGCAAGCACGCCTCAACGCAGGACCTACATCAACTGGAGAGTCCGTGACCATGGAGACACCTCTCTAGAGGCAATCCGACAGTGGACTCCGAAGTCAAGGGCGGCCAGGACCGCGCTTCTAAGGTCTGCCAGGGCTGCGAATATTGCGGCTGGACTTGGCCCCGAGGGTACACCCGCCGTGCCAGTGGTTCCAATCGCTCCAGTACACGCCGCAGGGCCCGCGGTAGGTGGAAATACAGCAGGTGTCAATGCTCTTGGTGGAAATGCTCCTGGTGGAAATGCTGCTGTTGGAAATGCTCCTGTTGGAAATGCTGCTGTCGGAAATGCTCCTGGCGGTAACGCAGCAGGTGTCAACGCTCCTGTTGGAAATGCTGCTGGCGCTGCAGCCCTCGGACAGCAAGCACAGGCCGCTGCAAATGGAGAGGCCGTGAACGCCGACGAAGCAGATGACGATCAAGCTCAAGGCCCTGTTGACACGGATCGTGGGGGCGATTCTCCTATGGCCAATGATCAGCCTGGTGATGATGCTACCGGCGCTGCAGGGAATGCTGAACCTCAAGCTGGTGGAGGCGAAGAGCCTGTGAGACAGCCTGCGAGCAACCTCGAAGGTGTAGGCGCTCCGAATATCGATACCACTCAGACCGAACAAGACTCCGGGAGTCCCAGCGCCGACTCCGAGTCTGATCACAGTGCTGGCGAGTACAAGCTAGAACTGTTTCTCATAGCGACAAACACGGAGGACGAGGAAGCAGAGAGGGAGAAAGATTTGGACAGCCGCAGGCGCCTCGCTATACGTCAACCAGCAGAGTTTCCTGACACCCTGGGAAACAACGATGGTGAATGGGCTCCCCGCCCAGTTGAGATCGGTACTGGATCGTATGGCATCGCAAACTTATGGATCAAGATAAGAGATTGCAACATTGTGGATCGCATTGTAACCAAAGACAACTTCGTGAGTCGTAGCGACTGGTTGCAGTGGATCAACTGGTTCGGCGATCCCAAGAAACCGGCGGAAAGGGAACACATGGAGATTCACATCGTAAGTGGACCGCAAGCCGGGCTTGTAGACCAGAGGTTGTGACTAACCATTGTTTAGATGAGGTTACTGACGGAGGGAGATCGACCCGGTTCGTCTAAGTGTGTACAGTACAGAGCACACCAGGTTAGCGACCAGGACAGGTATTTCCGAATTTGTGAGTAGGCCTGTGGTGCAGGACGAAACCGTAAATCAGTTGCGACTAACGCATCGAGTTCCACTAGACATAGGTTTCTGCCCACGAGGGAATCTCAGCGAACTTGTTGGAGACATACGAAAAAGTGATCTTCAGGTGTTGCCCGAGCCAGCGATCTGGAGCCTCTTTAGCGATCTGGTAGAGGCGTTCCTACTGCTTGAGTACGGTGACGCCTCTGCAAAGTCTATAGGACACCGCGAATGGCAGCCTATTGTCCACCGCGACATCAAGATGGACAACGTGTTCTTGGATGATCCTGATTCGAGCCCAGGCTTTCCATCTTACCCGAAGGCACGTCTTGCGGACTTTGGCTTAGCTGTTATGACAGATATCACCGACCTAAATAATCCTATGGCATACAATCACGGTGCTGGCACGCCAGGCTGGAAAGCGCCCGAGCAAGTGAGATGGGTTTCGATCGACGACATCACACACCAGTGGCGCAATACGAATAAGCTCTTAGCAAGCACAAATGTCTGGGGCATTGGAGCGCTTATCATCAGAACCATGAACGCGGATCCATACGACCGCGTGCATGACGAACATCCGACCTTCGACACGCCACACAAAGCTCACCCCGTATTGAACGCTATCGGGATGGATAAAAACCTGTATAGTGATGCGCTCCGAAAGCTTGCCCGACAGTGTACCAGCTACAGCCCGGGCAAACGTCCAACACTTCTCAAACTCAAGAGAAAGATTGCAAAGTATACCACGCCTGGTACTCCTGACGACAAGGCCAGGGGACTGAGGACGAACATGATGCCACCGCCCGATGACCTTCGGCCGGCGACGCTTCCTTTAAGACATGATCAATATCGTGTTGGTATGGTGGCGCTTTGAACTATTGCAATGAGTGGACGTGCGGTTCTGTTCACACATTGATGGGCTTTGGCGGACCAACGTCTACAACATGATCAGATAGTTTTGCGTTCATCTGCTTTTCCTTCTCAGACGTTCAGTGTGTCCTGCTCACGTGATATGTACTTTCACCAAGGAAATTCAATTTCAGTGGCGCCGCATGCCTATCTTTAAACTGCGGTGGCGAGTCTCCGGACGCGAGGCTGAAACACGTCTCACCTCGTACATCGTCCACACCTCGAAGTCGCAAGAATGCGATTTACGTCAAGCACGGTACTCCAGTGATCGAAGACTTGTGAATTGGCAATTACCCTCGTCAACTCGTGGCCGCATCGCAATTCTTTGTATCATACGTGGTGTAGAAGAGACGGCGTGCTCATCAACACGCCGGACAGGCCCTTGACCCATACTCAGCTTGGGGAAATGTGAAACGCTGCGGCCGCAGACGGGTGAGCGAACACAAACACGTACCCATCTCGTCCTCCATCGCTTCCCATCCCGAGTGCACGACTTCCGAAAGCTCCCTGATGAATCGATACATGCACAATCATATTATCCGGACAGGGTTCAAGCTTCCAGCAGAAAGGACAACATCTTGATGACGCGCAACTTCTCGAGATGGAAGCAAGAAGACCGCCCACAGAATCAACGAGCAGCCAAGCCGGAGTGATTCAAAGGATATATGATACTCTTAATATCCCTTTGGAGGACCGCGAGCGCTGCTATACCGCTGTTGCACGTATATGTAGGTGATCACTTCTCCATCCTTTAGACACAAGACTGACGCTCATCGTAGTAGAAGAGGAAAGGCGGTCTTCGCTGATCAGTACGACCTCAGCTTCGAGTTCAGCTGTATCATCAAAGCGGAGCACGCAAAGTTCTTTTGCTTCTTCGCATTCGAGCTGGAGCACTGCTGATCAGGATGCCTTTTCCTCAAACATCTGGATGCCTTCTGTGGCAGAGGACAGCGTTATGTATGACACACTCGCCCCGACCATGGATCAACAGGTACCGGAGCTGCCATTCATGCCGCACCGCACGTCCCGACAAGGCCATGTCTCCGAGACCCGACCGTCTGCTAGCCGTTCGATAACTGCAGAAAGTGAGCCTGGTCAACGTCCAAGGAACAAATCAAGGGAAAGAAGGTGCCCTTGGTGCGAACAAACATTTACGAGGCCGAACGACTTCAAAAAGCATGTCAATTCATACTGCTGCGGCTCTCAAGTCTTTTTCTGCCGGAATCCAGCCTGCAAAACACTTACGAGTCAAGAAGGCAAAGCGAACCAGCACCTCCGTGACAGTAACGACCTGAATTGCAGACACCAAGGATGGACGAAGATCGAACTCCAGTGCAAAAGACAACACTTCGGCTGTGGACACTGCGCAAAGTACTTTGACAGCCTCGACACCTTCATCGAGCACTTCGGACAGTCGTGTAGACCTGATAAGGTCACTGGACGTTGGCATCAGAGCCGGCAGATCAGGGCCCTGCTCCAACAGCCGCCTCTGCGCCCTATTGTGGAAGCACTCTCCGTGGAGCTGAGAGGGTGGGCTGACGCTAATCAAGCACTTTGGTGGACATGGAGATCCCGCAGAATGGAGAGCATCATCCGGAAGCTGGAATACGGACCAAAGGCAAGAGTGGACGACCGCAACCCAGGTATACCGCTCGCTCGTGTGACAGAGTTCGTTGCAGATCTGATAAAGCCTTCAGCAGGCTCAGTTCTGGCAGCGGAGTATGTGGCGCAGACCGATACTGGTGTAGACGTTGTAGAAAAGGATCTTCCACCATTGCCGCCTGGAATGGATCTTGTCGAGAGCGTCAGCCATCTGGCGACGAGTTCAGGGTGGCTAAATCAAGAGATCGGAAGGTCGGTGTCCTTGGACCGCTCATGGCAGCAACAACAAGCCGAAGCAGAAGGGAGTATGATGCCTTCAGCTTTGGAGCATCGATCATTATTCGCAGGGGGCATGGCGCAGGCGCAGAATGAGCTAGCCCCCGCTGATGGTCACTACGGATGCATCGACAATAACCTACCCATCTACGATGCTACTGGAGTATGCATCGGAAGTGGCTGGCATCCAGACCAACTGGTCTTTGGCGATCCTGACTTTAGGGATGGCAGGTTGTATATGTTGGGCTAGCTTGCACTCGGACCAAGCAGGGACTCTTCGGCATCGTCGAAATACAGCGGGCCAGTATCTTACCGTGCGTTGGCGGCACTGGCCGTCCTTCGACCACGAGTACTACATGTTTGTAGGCTGATTTCAATATCCGGATGGACAGCTGAGGTTTGCTGTAACGATCTAACGACTGCATGTGCGCTGCAAGCTTAAGAGCTTAAGAAGCTGTGATTGGCTGCAGAAACGACATCATTCACACAATGTGGATCTTCGCGCGCTCATGGCTCTAAGTGCCGCCGCGTTAATCCATGGACTCAGATTCGAAATTGACGTCAATCTTTCATTGGTCACCCCATGCCCGCGCGGCATCATCAGGAATCTACTGGTCATCGTTTCGCTCTACACACCACCGTTACGTCCGACATAATCACACAAGGATGGCGTCCCGTACCCCGGACATAGCTGTAAACCCACAAACGCATTGCAATCTCTTCAGACTCTCTCCTGAGCTTGGCACTGAGAGCTTTCGAAACCATTCATTTCAGAGGGCGCCAGAGGATTGAGCCGTCATCTATGCCTGGTCTCCTCCAGACATGTCGTGTGATCAGTGCTGAAGCATCAGGCCTCTACTACGCCATCAACCATTTTCGAACCTCAAACAGCCTTCTGTCACGTGGCGAGGCGAATCTTCTCGCATCCTGCGCGGTGACGCCCAAGTCCGACCTGTTCAGAACTACCACCAGGAAGATAGAGGTCTCTGTCGAGAGTCTCGGAGATTTACAATCTGCGTGCAAGCTGTTGCGGGACTACTCTGGTCTCAAAGAAATTCACTTCGACGTCTACGCTGGGATCATGTGCCGTTGCACATACCGTTCCATGTCGCGCGGCTACCATCATCGTTGTACGCAGGGCCAATATGAAGTCGACCTTCGCAGACGACTCGTGACGGATCAAGCTGCACTCAAAGTCGCGGCAAGAGCGCTGCCAGAGCACGCCACCGACATACAGGTACGTTATGTGCAACGATGCTACGATTGTAGAGAGCGTGAGAAACGGCGAGGGTCGGGGTTCTGCCGCAAGAATACGTGGACCTTCAGTACGACATCTCGACCCTGTTGAAGCAAGCGCACCAACAAGTATACTTGCAAAAGCAGAGTAGCTTCTTCACACTACCCACGGAAATACGTTGCAGGATCTACTCTTTGGCTCTGGAGGCGCCATCACGTAGGAACGGTGCAGTGGAGCTTGTACCAGCAGATTCAGTACCCTGGAAGGGCGGACCATCGGTCCTCTCGATTCTGCGAGTGTGTCATCTCATCAACGACGAGGCGAGCGGCCTCTTCTGTGCTATAAATCATTTCCAGCTGAGATGCCAGGATCTTGAGTCCGCAACCGTCTACTCTGGTCGCATGAGTTGTTTCACCGTTCAGCTGGCCAACATCGAAAGGCTCACTGTGGTGGAAGACAGCGTCGAGAAACTTCCGCGCACCTGTCTGCTCTTTCCGGCGGATGTAAAATGCTCAGGATACTCCACTTGTACCTTGTGGCTGATCTCTATTTCGGCAACCGGATTAAGGATGGCGTTCAAGAATTCCACCCCAAGAACCTCTTGAAATGGCGAGTCAAGCTGCATAATGCAGCCTGCGAGTTACCTCAAAGTCTCCAGACCATCAAGGTATATCTGCCTCTCTGCGAAGGGGTCACGATGTCAGTTCCACGGAACGATGGATTGTCCACTTTCGCGCACGAGATCTCCGAATTATTCCAGAACGCACACCGCATTGCGCACCGTCGCAGACACCGCGAATACTGGACAGTACATTGCATCGTTGTGTGGTGTCGGTCGAAGCTCGAAGCATATCAGCAAGCACACCTGCAATCAGCTGACGCTGGGGGCCGGAGGACATGAGGAGGAGGCCGTGGCGAAAGCGGAGGGCAAGCTTCGTTATCATCGGAAGTGTTACGGCAGGGAGGGGATAATCATTGAAGCGAAGTGCCAACCAGCCCGAGGTGGGAGTGTGGTAACAGCGCGGTGGGAGAGGCTGTGGCGTACAGGTCTGCTACTGACACCATACGTGTTCGCTCATGGAGATCGGACAGCATTGATCATTGATAAATGTGTGTGGCGGCACCCGAAGACGTGTACAAGCATAATACAATATTGACAAGAATCTCACAGGATACTCGGTATGTATTCGTCTATCGGTGGTCACGATATCCATGGTCCTGTAGTTGTATTCAAGCTGTGTACTTGCTTGACTTGTGTCGATAATTTATGCTGACTACTCTCACCGGCCCGTTTCTAGTGCCCGTTCATAGTCTGCCTTATCCTGCCGCCACGAATCTGTCTCCTCTGCTTCGTCCCTTGATGCACTTACAATCGGCGCTGGAAGTAGAGAGGTTTACTGTACGATACAATACTTTCGAAAACACCAACCACGGCACTTGACGAGTCCAAGATTACTCCCACTCCTGCCCAAACGCACCCACAAACCCAGAGTCGGCTGCTCACCTTACCAGCCGAGCTTCGTAATGAGTTCTCTGCCCGCGTACTCACGCTTCCTATCAAGAGGTCCTGTCCCGAGACTTCGGAGCTTGCTATGACACCTGCGAATGCGGACGCAGCACAACCATCACCTCTGGCCTTGCTACAGACGTGCCGGCTGGTCCACGATGAAGCTTTCAGTTTCTTCTATTCCCTGAATCACCTCAAGTTCCGCTTCGTGGATATCAGATTGCCGGGTCTGTCAGTCTCAACTAGGGAAACAACGAGCAATTTCAGCACACGACAGTTAGCCGCGATCGAGAGAATTACTATGGTTGTCGATCTCTTCGTGCGGCTCCCCTCCGTTTGTAGGCTTATATGTTACTGTACCTGTCTGAAGGAACTACGTCTGGAAGTCCTGGGTTCGAGCGACTTGGGTGTCTCCGTTCGGGCCAAGCCGTACAACAGTTTCGATGGCTTCTGCGAACAGCTCCTTCTGGAACAAGAATGGATTAAGCCCATGGCATAGAATTTGCCAACGGACTTTGAGATCATTGAAGTCGCCTTACGACCCAATAAGCCCAAAGGGAGACACGGCGGAAGTGCATTGCATTACGCTCGACGTCAGCAGCAACTGCGGGACTACCAGCAATTAGGCCATCGGATCGCCGAAGTCCTCAGTGGTGCACGTTCTCTCTAACGCGGCAACGAGACTCCGGCATAGACCAATGTACTGATATTGGCTCAATACGTTGAAGATGCCCAGCGAGGATGCGTGAGCGCGAATCCTGCATGGGCCGCACACAGATCTTGTGATCGATACCATACTGGAGCGTCTGCGCGATATGCCCACCCGCAGAAGGTATGTTGGGCACTGCGTTGGTCCGGAAATCTAAACAGGCGAGAGGAATCAAGTATACGAAATCTTGTATCAATCGATCTTGAGAGTCTTCCTCACTCACCTCCTCAGAACTTTGTTGTCTTCTTACTCACGCTTTCCGTACTCAGCCAACATGATACGTTCGCTGAGTATCAGCCCCTCGCTCAACAGCATGGGGAAGGTCCCGACTTTGGGAAACATTTGCTAGGTGTGTTTGCTCCAGGCACATGCCCTGCCCTGACTCAAAGGTCAAATCATGGGTCATCGAGGAGCAAACACCTCGCCCGATTGGTTTAAGAAGTGCAATACAGGAACTCGAAGGCGTTTTCTCTTTCACAACATCATACTTTTACCTTGCCGCACACAGCAGTATCCATTGATCTCCGTCGACCCACAGCCATGTCGAGCATACCATCGGAATCCTCAGCAGCACGCGGTCGGCAGCCAAGCCAGGAGAGATCAGCGTCAAAGTCTCAGTCCAGATCAAGCTCTCGCCCAGCCACCCCACCCAGTGGTGTCGTCTGGCACGTCGACCGCTCGCCCCTCGTCGATGCAGGTAAAGGCCAAGGATATGGTGCATTTGCTACCCGACAAATTAGTGCCGGCGAGATCATCATCCAGGAGAAGTACATGTTTGAGGTGGAATTCAATGTTGATGTAAGTCAAATCCAACAGGCCGACTGGTTCTGCGAGCCGCAATCAGCAACCATGCGACGTGTGATGCCGTGTTTAGCTCGATACAAGCTCTGAGACCCTCGCTGACCCAGCTATGCGTCACTTTAGAATCACTCCGAAGGCGGTCCTCCCCCTTCAAGAATCTGGGCCGAATTTCAGCGATTGTCCTCTAAACAACAGCAGTGAGTCAGTATCGATCGGTGGCAGTGCTCTCCGGCATACGATAAGCAGCCTGCCATGCTTTGAGACCTTTTGAGCTTGATCTCAAGCTCGAGACACCTGCTGACCACGCCGCTCTAGGTTCTACCTCGATTGGTATACCTACGTGGCGAGCGAGTCGAAACTCCTCGAGTATGCGAAAGCCGCCGGTTCTCCGTGTCACTCAAAAGAGGATGCGCTGAAGGTCGGGAAGGTGGTTGCCATCTTCAAGAACAACAACACCGAGACAAGTGTGTTCACTCATGCTTTCTTTAAAGACGCTGCACGTCTCAACCACTCATGTATCCCCAACACTACGTATGCGTACTACGATGACACGGGGGTCTATATTGTCCGCGCAGCCAAGGACATCCGCATGAACGAAGAAATCCTTGACTCCTATGCGAGTGAAATAGCAACGAAGATCGAGAGGGACCGGTCTCTGAGACGATATGACTTCGTATGCACCTGTAAGTACTGATGGGCAAAATCGTTCTCCGAGACACGATCAGACTCCGTTCCGCGCTCTGAGACCTTTTGGACTCTTCGAAAAGGTTGAGACACTTGCTGACCCTTTTACCCTTCTGCCCTACAGGTCTCGCCTGCGGAAACACTGATTACGCAGCTCGAACCGAGACTCGTCGTCAAGGACTCTGGCATCTTCAGAAGCAAATTGAGCGCGCAGACTTCATGGGTGACATCGGAGCGGCGAACCCTGATAATGACGTCGTCGGACCTGAAGATGTGCCACGCGCATACGAGCGTATGCTGGAGTTGCTGGCTCAAGAGCCTAGCTTCATGCAGAAGACCAAAGGCGAGACGTGAGTCCATGACAATCTCCAATCATAACCCGAGATCCTGCTAACGATGATGGCCAACAGTGCCTACAAACTAGGCAAGAGGCATGCTATGGACCACAAGTTGGCAGAGGCGAAGAAGCAACTAAAGTATGCCTTGCCATTCTTGATCACTTGCCGCGGCATGGAAGATAGGATGACGGCAGATTGCTTGGTATGTTGATGGGATCGACTACCCCCTCCCCTGCTAAGACAAGTGAGACACGTGAGACGTATACTGACAGATTCTACCCCGTGTCCACAGCATATGTTGAGCAGATTGGCTTGATCGAGACCAGCCATCGGATAGTGAGGTGATGCGTGCGTAGCAGGGACTATGGATGATGTCGGAGTTCTGATGCTTGGAATGGTGTGGAGTTTCTTGTTTTGATGCTTGTATTCGTGTGGTGGTGATATTGGACCATGTGTCGGCAGATTGTACTTCCAAAGGTCTGTAGTGACTAATGAGACGATTGCGCGGGACTACCTATGCTCTAAAAGCGGCTACAAACTCATGTCGTGTCTGGAGTGCAGTTCTTATAGAGTGTCCGACTCCAGGATACGAGAAGCTAGAACTCCGCGAGACCACGACTGCCTCATTATCCCCGTAGCCGCAACTCCTCCGGTGGCCAAAGATAGTCCCTGTCAGGATGAGAGTCTCTCCAAAAGTCGGTAAGTCGCAAAGAACTGGCGTTAATGCCCGTCGAAAGCTCTCCACGTCGCTCGCGGAGCGCCTTGATTTCCTGGATCTTGTCATCGCGATACTGTATCATGGCCACCAACGCATCATCGTACGGCATACCCTTCTTGAGGTAATATAGCAGTATTTGTTGTTCAGCCATAAAGGCATCGACTCATTGGTAACAGCTGACATCGGTGTCGGTTATCCATTAAGCTCTCTTGTCCATCGTTGAATGTCCAAACGTTGTCTTCTCGTAGTCCTTCTGTAAGGTCGTGGGAGGTTCCAAAGCACAGCCTGAACACCAGCAATGCCGGCCGATGGTTCATGACGGATTGTATGGTAGATCGATGTGTCCTGCGCTAGGTCTTCGACGATGGTTGAGATAGACATTTGGTCCTCCAGCCAAGGCGAATACTCTAGCACGAACAGACTGAGATCGTGGCGTTGTTGATGCGAAGAAGCATCCGCGTACTCCTCTTGCAAAGATGCGGCCAAAATTGCACCATACGCTGTGGGTAACGGGATGTCTTCCTTATTCCAGTGTTTCAGCATAAACAAGTCTTGTTTGCCGCGACTACATCTGGTACAATCAGCTGGATCGTGAGCAGCCTCGACAAATCCGACCGCTCGCTTAGATATTCTCCGAAACGACCGATTACTCGTTTTTTGTTCCCAAGCATCCAATGACTTATGTTTCTTCGCTTCAGGAGAGCCTGGCCCGGCCTTCTTCCTTCTGCGGGCCAAACCTGCGGTCTTCTTCAAGTAGTCTCCAACGAAGTACCTTACTCGAATCGCACCAGGACATCCGAACCCAAGAGACTCAACGAACGTTGACGATTCCCCTCGCTTCCTCGCCGGTTCCGGATAGAAGGTCAAGAGAGTGCTCGACAGGGCTGAGAGAAGTACCTGCCACGAAGAGCCCGATCGAAGACATGCGACCGTGTCTTCGACTCTTGTACCAGAGCATGGGCGCAGTCTCTCTGGAAACGAGTCGATCCGGGAATGCTTCTTCTGGAACTTAGCATGCTTGCAAAGCACAGCGAATGCCGATTTGGAAATCGCCCAATAGCTGATTTCTCGAACAATCTCCCATGCTACGGTCATGAAACATCGGTATTCCAACACGGCGTAGAACTCTGCTCCTGATCCTTCGTCAAACGGCTCGAGCGCCATCTTTTGGTCGTCGGCCCAAACACGTTCAATATCATCCAGATCGGCTCCTAGAACAACGAGAGTTTCATCCCACCTCGTTAGCTCGTTCACAAGCTTCCTTGCGCAGGCACTATAAGATTTGCCGTGTTCAGGGCCATCACTCAACGCCAGTAAACTCTCAACGTTGCCCTCTGTGAGGCGCAGACCCGAGAGTTGGAGAGTCGCGGCTGAAACTGGCCGTACAATGCCAAATTCGGTATCTGGTGGACTCACCGAGACAAGGTCTCCATGAAAACGTAGCTCAGTTGAGTTGTTCGTCGGCATATGGGCAGTCTCGTCCTGTGCGACAGTGCTGGGGATACGGGACACCCAGTCCCGAATCGTCCTCTCCTTGGATATGATGTCACTCTCTGGACCACGAGATATCTCGTCGAAATCGCGCCCCATGGCTAACGACCTCAACTGCGCGATGATGGCAGGCCGCAAGGTATCTCTCGCCCAGTCCACGATGTAGTCTAAAAGCAAAAGAAGCTGGAGGGCGCCGTCTTTCGTTGTGATGTCACCACTTTGCAGGTAGTGAATGTTCTGTCGTTTCCCAATCAGTATTTGATATGAATCTTCAAAAACCTGATGAGGCAGTCCGACAGTCAAGTAACTCACATAAGTGCATTCTGACTCGGGATTCGTGCTGACATAACATCCGTATATCTTCCAGTCATTGCCTCTATACCCAAGGAACCAGACTAAAGCCTCTGGCGCCCCGCTGACTACTGGGCGCTGTAAGCGAAGATCCCTTTGGAGATTCAGTAGTGACCATATAGGAAACGAAGTCTGCGTCTGGATGTCCGAGAAGCTGGCTGGAGTTGAATCAGATTTCGCCTCCAACACCAGGAAGGGGAATAGAAGAGGACTTGATTGCCACTTGAACGGGGCACATCGCACCAGATCTCTCAGCTTTTGTTCATTGGTATCCGGAAGGCCTCGAGGCGGCTGGTTAAGGAGTTGACGAATATTGTTTGTCTCCCTTAGGCCGATCATACGGTCTGGTCTCTGTTTCGGCAACTCCTCCTCCGTGTCGTGATGCACGATCGTCTCTTCGATGCGCTCTTCAAACACTCTGCTTATGCCGGCCTCGAATCTGCCACCTGATTAGTCGCGGGTTTCGATGAGCCAAAGATGATGATCGAATAAGAGATGTACTTGTCCTGTGGGCGCGTCTCAAGCGGACACTCGCAACTCCTCCGCTTGAGTCTACGTTGGTCCAGCTCAGTCCACAACGGACTTGACCCTGTGAAGGACGTCTCGATCTCTGACCTCCACAAACGTTGCTTGCAACTCGGACTCGGAGATGTCAGTTTTAAATGGGTTCGGTAACGGTTGAGGCAAGACACACCATGCAACCTCGACCGAGAATCGTTCCAAGATTACGTGCTCGATGCGCATTCGCCACGCACTTTCGTTGGCAGAGTTCGTCGCTAGGCGGCGTGCCTGTTCTGCGAGCCACTCCGCCCGAGCCTTGTTTTGGCGTCTCCAAGGTCTATCACCAGGCAGTGCGTCGATACTGTCGCTATACTCTCGAAAACACGTTTGACCGAGCTCTTGGACACTTCGGAAGGTTGAAATATGTGCCGCTGGCCAGTCATTGCTCTGAAAGGTTTGGTTGATGCGATACTGATCGGCAAGTCTTTTCAGCTTCCGGAGGTCCTCGTCGTTCGGCATGAGGGTTGCTCGTAGATGGTCTTGACATGCTGAGAGAAAACGACCGAATGTCCCGTTATGAGAGACGAGGGGCGGCGCTTAGTCCAATGGCAATGCTGGACATCGCATAAGAAAACGTGCCAAGAACCGGCACAGCAGCGCACGCTCCACGTCTTCGAAACAGTACCGATTGCATTTTGTGAAACCGAACTAGGTGTCTTAATAGTGTGCACCGAACAATGATGCCATCAAACTGACTGTGAAACAATGCGACGTATGGGTCACATGGTTCCACTCATGTCCGACCGAAATAGTCAGTGGCTGTCGAGTTCCCTACCCGGATGGAAGTTTTCGTACGCGATGATGCTTCACTCCATAATCGGCCTCCACATCTTCCTACCCACGAACTTCTCCACCCCTTCGTCCTCCATAACCTGGTCTGCACTTCGTCCAGTGATGAGGCTTCGCTCGTGCTCCCTGCCTCGCACATAGAAAGGTTCCCAGTCTCCAACCCACCGGCCGTCATCTCGAGTCTTACGAAAGCCAGAGTTGCGCCTATCGAGGGTCAAGAACCAATTTCGCTGATGGATGGATCCAATGGAATTGATAGCACCGGTGTAGGCGTTATTGGCTCGGATCGTGGCATCCTCGCCCTCGTCGTCAGAGGCCATGGCCGCAGCTGCGCCATCGGCAGCTTGGGTGCTCGTCGATACTGAAAGATCGGTATCCCTGGCTTCACTCTCCGTTGCTTCGGCTGCTTTCGGCTTTGCAGGCTCGACACGCCGCCGTTTGCGTTTCGGCCTCTTCGCCTGATCGGAGCGGTCATTCGCCGATGGAAGGCGGAAGGAGACTGTGTAGTTGGTCGGTAGCCTTCGACCGTGCAGACGCAAGCGGATGTGACGGGACTGAAAACTGGCGAAGAGTCTCTCGCTTTGAGTACGACTATCGATACTGTCTTTGGCATCGCCATCTGAGAGCTCGTCATCGGTGCTGCGCTTGTTCTTCTCCGCCTTGCTAGGGAGGATTTCGTACTCGCCAGTATCCCAGATGAGTAGGGAGCCCGTTGAATGTGAGGCAGACTCGATCAGATTGTTCTGCATGGATCAGTGAGCGCGTTGGAAGAAGATATAAGGAAAAGGTAATATGATAGACAGCTTCTCTTGTTACCCACCCATAGGTTGTGTACACGAGTCTCAATAGCCATTCGATTGGGTCGAATAGAGTTCGGATTGCCTGGTAAACCATACGGAATGGCGAAGGAGATTGTACTTGACTCGGAGAATTGCAGTCTGAGATCGTAGTGAACACCTTACCTGCCATCAGTCGCTGCTACTACGTGGAATGGTTCTCTATATACCGGCGACTGGATGGTCGTGTTGATGCACGACGAAGTGGTGACCATGACTGTGCTGGTTGCGTAGGTACAGTGATCTGAAGTCATCTATGCTCAGCCGTGGAGGAGATGACGGGCGGGCTGCTTGAGCTAGGTGGGTGGCAAAGTGGGAAAGATGATCATGAATCCGTGCCTGACCTGCTTCTATAGCAGCAAGAGTAGGTCCGTGGTCGAATGATGAGGTTTCACTCTTCTTCGCAGGCTCGTCGGTATCATGTCGTTCTCCAAATTCGTGCTGTCTTGCAACTGGTCCAGCTGCTTCTGCCTGCGCGCTTGACGCTCTGCGACTTGTCGGAGGTGAGATACTTCGTCTTAGTGTCGCCGGCTTAGCCATACCACTCGCTGTAGTACTTTTTGTCTGGAAAGTGTTGGCGGAATGCTGGGAAGATACGGAATGGTCAGTGTAGTACGGATGTTGCGTAGAGGAAAGGAAGTGAAGTGGATTTGGACAGTCAATGTCACCTCGGGAGAGCAGCCGCTAGCGTCCGGTAGATCTTGACCAACCAGAGACATTTCGAGCTGTAGGACTCCCATTCACATTCACAGCCAACGACATCCTCATCACAACCATTCCGATACACACGAAACGACTGTGCGGGACAACTACGATCGCACACACCAACGACCGAAGCCAACAACAACAAACCAACCACCCAACGACCAACAACCGCCCAAGTCTACTCCTTCAACACCCGCCAGCATGTCCATGTTCGGATTCGGCGCGCGGGCTCCCCCCTCCTCCGCCGAGAAGATCGCCGCCGCAGAAGCAGAGATCGAGATGGTCTCCAACATGTTCAACCAGTGCGTTGCGTCCCACTCCTCCCCTTCCGCCATCCCCATTCTTTCAGTGGCTCACGTGCCTCACCAACACTCCTTAACCTCATCCACCAACACCCCCAGCGGTCGTCGCTAATGCTTTGCCGCACAGACTAGTAGACACCTGCACCCGCAAATGCATCCCACCCACATACCGCGAAGCGGATCTCAACAAAGGCGAATCAGTCTGCCTCGATCGATGCGTGGCCAAGTTCTTTGAGGTGAATGTGAAGGTCTCGGAGAAGATGCAAGGGGAGGCGGCGCAGAGGGGAGGCGCGGCTGGGGGTGGTGCGTTTGGAGCTTAGATGTGGAGATCTGGGCAAATGGGTGGATAGCGAGGAGTGCGAGTCAAAAGGCATTGCGTGAAGAGCGGATATGTGCGCGTTCAATGAGCGAGGTGGCGGGCGAGATCGCATTGAGGAAGGAACGAGCTGGCGTGGTAGCATGTGGGTGAGCACTGTACAATACGGCCATTTGGCACGAATTTGTGTCTGTAGTATACATGATCATGATACCCATCTCTTAAACACCTTTCCACAACCGCAGGTGCTTCAAACCCATCATATGACTCGCTAAAAATGCTCCTTCCAAAACTTAAACCTAACCTCATCAACCGTCGCCTCCTTACAAGCCTTCCTAATATCCCTGGCCGCCACATTCGGCCCACAGAAATACACCCCGACGTCCGTCCGCCCTCCTCTCGCCAATCCAGCCAAGTAGCTCTGATTCAGGATGCCCTCCCTCATAGCAACCAGTAGCCGATTAAAGTCCGGACGGCCAAAATTTGTCCGACTGCTTAGCTCAGTCAATGGATCTTTGTCCATACCAACAGAGTTAAGCACGATGTTTTGTGCTGTATCGGCGTCCATCCGTTGTGTGAGGTACGTGTGTATGCGCAGAAACTCGGCATCGCCTCCTGGGCCGGTCATGCCGAGTGATTGTTCTTCCAGTGAGGATAGGAGGGCTTGGAACCATTCGAAGGAGGTGGTGTCTTTGCAGACCCAGATGAACTCCACCCGGCGAAGCCTTTTCGGCGGATTAGGTGAAAGGCGCATATGCCAGATGTTCTTCAATATTGCCGCCCAAGGCGTCACACCAATCCCCGTGCCAATAAGCACAGCGACTTCATTCTCGAACACATCCTCGGCTGGAGCGCCGTACGGGCCGTCGATGCGGAGTTTAGGCATCTCCTGGCCGTTCTGGAGCGCGACTTCGTACATGCCCATGGGATCGAGGTCGTCGTAGAGTTTGGCTTGCTCGGGTCCGGCGCCGAGCGCGGAGGCGAGGGAGCGGGTAAAGTCGCCGACTTGGCGGACGTGGACGGAGATGTAGGGGTCGAAGGGGCAGGAGGTGATGGTGAAGGGGTGCCATTGGTGTTTGGAGACGGAGGGGATGTTGAGGAAGAGCCATTGGCCGGCTTTGTAGCGCATGCTTGGTTTGCGGAATTGGATCTCTACGGCGTCTGTAAAGACGTTAGTAAAGGTTGCTCTGTGGTAGTTGATCCTATGTCAAAACCCACCATATGGATGGCGGACCACCTTGATGATTTCCGTCTGTCGCCGTGACCTGATCTCTCGGTATATCCTCTCGCCGAGATACAATCCTCCAGCAATAAGCTCCCACCGCCACCCTCCGTACCCAATACAGTGGTTCCAGAAGCCTCTCCCAGCAAACGGACTGTATGGATCTGTGGAATCCCTAACGAAGCACCCTGTCGCATGCGTGTACATGGCCAGGAAGAACGGGATGAACAGGTGGTGAGTATACCAGAAGGTCTCATAGCTCTGCTGCCGGATCTTGGCATGCGCCGTGGTAAACATCAGCAGCATGCACAGCAGCATGACATGTCCAGTGATGCCTCCAGCTTGTGTGTAGTGTATTTCAACCGCAGATTCCTTTCGCACCTGCGATCGTTCCACATTGAAGAAGTTGACGTAGTGCGAGCTGGTGTGCACGATCGTCCAGAAGAGCATGCTGTACGCCACTTGTCTGTGGAACCACTGGCTCTCGTCCAGAGGCAGCCATCGTATCTTTGGTCTTATTATCCGTAGGATGTTCCGGCACATAGGGAAAAGGATGAGTGTCACATCCACACTCAAGCATAACCCAGCTCCTCGCGAGAACCACACGCTGAACTCGAGCGTGTTGAGCGGCTCTAATCGGTCATCGCGCTGCTGGAGGTACCATCCCAAGACGAACAACCCGATGTGGAAGCCGTGAAAGAGGGTGTAGAATATGAGTTTGCGCGCCGTGAACTGGGAGGCCAGCCATGACTTCTGCTTGACTGCCATTGTGGTATCCTAGGGTTGCTGAGGCGCTACAGGATATAGCTAGGTGGCTATGAGGTCTAGCAAGGCGCCCGCTCGGTTTGCGACTCGGAAGGTATGCTATCGCAGCATTATGGTAGAGCACTTGGTATGGTTGCGATCGACTTCGTATAGTTCCCCCTCTTCAGCGCAGTGTTTTGGTAGGTGTTGTGGAAGGGTGCCGTGATTTGTAAGAATACGAAATGTCAAGAGTAATCCGATGTGACAAGATGTCTTCACGTAGCTATCACAAGAAACATCAAAGTAGAAGTTGTACCTTACCAAACTACTGTGCCTGTCCACCCCAAGGATCGACGTGCTGCCGTTGGAACCTCAAGCGAGTCAGACACTTCTGGGCCTCGGACAGCACCCAATGCAGGTGGGAGAACACTCTCGGCCTGTCATATCGACGAATTGCGTTTCTCGAACAGCGAGTGGTCGTCCATTTCCTCCCAAGCAGGTCGTGCCTGCAGACGGGGCGAGCCGATCAATCGTGCTTCGACTTTACCGCCGGCGCTAGCGAGCTTAGCTGTGCGACGAGAAGTGATTGGCTTGGAGTGGATAAAGTCTAGAGAGGGAACATCTGTGGGAATACAACACCGTACGCATGCACTTTGCCTCGTGTTGCATGTCGAGTCAGTATGAAGAGGTATGTTATATGTTGGAGGAAGCAGGTGTTGTTGTTCGAGAAGCATTCCTCGAGGAAGATATATGATCTGAAGTCCAGAAAAGGCAGCTGCGATCCCGCCCCGCACTCCGTCCAAGGTTCCAATCAGACTTCCAGGCCCGTCCCGCCGAAACCTTGTCGGCAACGTCTTCCCTCTCTTCGCGCAGCTCATTCGTCACACTCGGCGCTTACACTCTGCATGTCGCCAACCTCACCGTCTCCATGGCATGGCAGCATGCAGGCACTCTGTCCCAATTCCGGCGTTGCTCCAACGATGGGCCATGTGCCATGCCTCTTCCATCGCTTCTCCCAAGCTTCGTGGCGTAGGTTCTGTCTTCGATGTCACCTTCGCTACCGTTCTCACGCCTCTTCCACGCACGGCCAGACCCTCCACAAGACTTGCCCATCTCCTCTTCTACACATCTCCATCACACCCGAGTCTCACTGCAGCAGCATTCGTGCGATCGACATCGACCCATACCTCTCTCTTCCTCTTTCCGTTCGCGACTCGGCTTCAGTATCATGAAACACTTATCGCCTTTGCGGTAACATACGCCGTCTCTCATACTGCGCTCCAGTCTGCGCGCAGCATGGGCAAGTTAATAAAGAACCACTGGGCCCGCCTGGTCTGCATGACAGCAGCAGCATGTACGCCGTCCACCTATAGCCCGCTCACCAACTAGACTTCCCACTAACCCGCTTATCCTATAGACCAAATCGCCGCCTCCCTAGAAGGTTTCTTCTGGCCCAAGTTCTTCTTCGACTTCCACACCAAAAACTTCGACGCCTGCGTCAAACCCATCCCCATCCTCCAAACCATCAACCTCGTCCTCGGCATCCTCACGCTAGCCTACGAATGGCCTTTAAAGTACCTCGCGGGCACCTGGCTGCATGAGAGTATGGAGGCGCGGATGCTGTGGCTACCGCTGGTCAGTCTGAGCAGTATGTTGCTGTATCAGGCCACGAATCCGGCGTTGTATTATTTGATTGGGTTGGGGGCATACTTTTGGGCGTATACGGAGGGTGAGGTGAGTAATGGGTCACAAAGTGAATGGCTGTGTGGCTATGTGCTAATGAGTGATGCAGGTGATATGTGCGGTACCTTGGACATTACCCAAACGAGCGGAACGGAGAAGACGGCCGGAGAAGGTATAGATTTGCTGCGCTTGCTGTTTATGATGATCATGATTGCATTGCTTCGCATAGCGTTTCGGCACATGACCGATGGGGGTGGGAATGTCCATCTGGACTTGTAAATATGTACACTTATTATAGTGTGTCCGCGACACAGCGATGCTGGTCCGGCGGAATTGAAGATGCTGCCTGAATGGCAGCGTTGTATCACAACATGATCCATGCGCACAGGACATAAGCTGGAGAACGTCAATCGTGCACCGTCGGCGTGCCTGACTACCATGCCGCAAGCAAGACTCAGAGAACAGTGCATCGAGCTAGTACCTCTACTAGTTTGTTCATCCATCGGTCTGCGCTCCCGCTGAGCGTCTTTGAGGCACACTCGTGTGGGATCGTTCGCTCGAGCCGTCGTTCTCCCGGGTGTCAAAATCCGCGTCGACCCCATCATAGCTTCATCCTTTGAACGAAGACCACCTAGGGTTGAAGAGAAAGGGTCAGCATGTGTCGCAGTCGATTGATCAGGTTGATGATTACGTGGTCTCCTGGAATAGACACATCTGGCAAAACATGCGATAAGCATCTGGAAGATACAAGACATCGGGTCCCTTCACCCGGTCCGTAGCTACGACTCTTTCAGGTGCATTGGCGAGAGCGTAAATTATTTCAGAGCCATACGGCATCATGATGTCTGTCGTGGACCCATAGAGATCGATAAACGGCACATCATCGTCTACGACAATTGTTAGCCGTAGTACTATAGGACATAAGTAGGAGGGACTTACAGTCGCGGCCAAAGAGATGGACGAGTTCGTGAATGATGTGGCCAGCTGCGAGATGGTAGTCGCCGACGTATGCCTCAGCTGGTACCGCGGGGAGCTTATTTAGAGATTGGTAGACCTCGCGGTTGAACAACAGGTAAGGACAGAGCACTACCTGCGTCAGCGGGTTGTTCCCAGGCGTTCTGGTGTCTTGAATAGCTACAACCGCATTCGTGTTGAGTCGGCAGATATGGTCCTCGTTGTCATCGAATACTATTCGCTGGGCAAATGTGTTAGGCTGTGGTATGTACCATAGTAATGGGCTCCCATCTGTGATGCCAAGCAGTCAGCATCGGAGTATGGTTGATGCAAAGAGCCGATGCCTACAAGCTTGCTGTGTCGACACTCCGTCTTCGAACAACCCGTTAATGTCCTGGGCCCGATCCGTGGATATATAGCTGCTGTCGCTACAGCTGAGGTAAGTCCTTTGATTACCTAGCTGAGCAGAGTTCGGTCCTGCGACATTGCCCGAAAGAAGGGTCTGTATGTCACCGATGGTCGCTGATACTTTCGACAGTTTATCTTTGTCCTCGCTACTCATGCCATATGTCGTCGATTGATCGTAGTATGAAGTACCGAAGATGTTCGCGGCGTTTCTCATGTAGTGGCGAGTCTCCGGAGTGGTAAAAGTACTTGTACTTCGAAGGGTGGCTATAGCACTCATTCCGATCCCCAGTAAAGTTCGAACATCATCCAGATATGCGTCAAGATCGACACCGTTGCTATCGAGAAAGAACAGTATCATCAGTCGATGTCTCATGACCAGCGTTTGGGCAATAGTACCAATTTTGATCGAGCGTAAAGAGGTCGCTCATACGCTGAGAGTGTACTGAGATACCCAGGAGAGCCACCACGAGCAGGAAGGTTTGAAGAGGAGCCATGACACCAAGATAAAGATCGAGCAGTGCGGTTGAGTGGTGCCAGACAGACCTAATAGCAGGTGATGTTAGAAGGCGGTCTGCATCTAAGTACTACAACACGGGTCTCACTGGAGTTACACAGGCACACCGAGTACAATTCCCTCATCTTCCGTCCGACACACAGGGATTCGTAGAAGGACCTTTCGAACCAAGCACAAACACTCGATCTGTATAATAACAACGCCGCAAGGTTGAGAGCTCTGCGACTGACGGGCTGGATCTTAGCCACGTGCAAGCATAGTTACTCGAAGGAAAGGCCCGGAATCTTGTCTCAAACGCCCGTTCATCAACCGGCGTATTCAACGGCAAGCATCGCGTCCTTCCAGACGGGAGATCCAAATCTTCGAAGCCCTCGGAGATGAATTCACTAAGTAGAACAGCCGAGTGCAGGGGATAGTTGTGGCGCTGTGCTGAAGGGACACTCAGCGGGATCTCGAATATGCCATGCCGAAGGCATTTGGATCATGGTGTAGTCTGTCGGACTGTATGGTATGATGAGAATCATCAGCTGTTCAAAGCTCAACGCAAGGACCGCACGAAGGAAGGAAGCTCTTGACCGACGGTCCGCTAGGTGCGAGTGAGCAGTGGTCCGTGGTATGGCGGCATCTTCGCACGCATCGATAGGAGAGGTGAAGTGTGAGTTGAAGTCCAAAACCCTATTCCCAGAGCCTCTTGAGAATATACGCATAGCGTTCTGAGGGATACGCGTACACGGCCCGATCCACTCTCCGCTCTTTCATCCATCGTCGCCGACATCTGGCTTCTAATTTCCCTTTCTTGTCACGCCTGTGTTAGGTCTTGCTTTCTTCACGCGACGCCTGTAAGCTATGCCGAGCCTATGCTTGACCGCACCGCACTCTTTCCATCCTGAAGGACTGTGTCAAATCCCTTCGCCGAGATGATTGTGGTTTCATGCCCGTAGTACCTCCACGTGCTTCTGTATGCGACGATGCGAACAAAATGATAAACCAGCGCTTGAGGAAGGTGAGTGGTGCCATCTTTCTTGCTGTGCATCTTTTGCGGCAGTCAAATGGCAGTCTCGTATTTTCTTGTTGGTCTTGCGTCTATTGCGCTGGCGGTTGCTCAATCGATTGGCGACGCTACCCTCACGACAACAATCACTAGCGATGGTTCGACCATAATCAGTACCTATGTCGGTACAGCTGTCGACTCGACCCAGTCGCTAGCACAGACAACCATAACTACTTACACCACCGAAATCCCAACCTCCTTGGCATCCACCCTGTTGTCTCCATCAGTCACTCTCGCTACGATCACAACAGCCTTGACCAGCGATGGAACAACATTTCTTACTACACTAACCACCGAGGTTCCGACTGGGCCCATCACGAGCGCGCTCGGCAGCGTCTTTAGCAACCTGCCCGAGCTGGCCGTTTCGCTCCAGGCGGAGACCAATTCCGATGGCTCGGCGATCTCGGTCTTGGTATTCGCTGGGGCGGGCTGGCCTAGTAGAACAACCGTGACACCATCGACTGCGTTGCCGACAGACAGCCCTGAAGCTACTTCTAGAGAGCAAGCTATACAAGCTCAATTCTCAGCCTTGCAACAGTCGATTTCTGTGTTCCTAGCTAATCCCGCAGACGACAAGATCCAAGGGCTCAAGGACACTACAGATGGCGTGATTGCCAGTGCTCTGGGCTTGCTTGCCAGCGTGGGAGGTGGCGGAGGTGGTGGGGGCGGCGGGGGCAATATCCTTGGAGGCCTGTTCGGAGCGATTGGAAAAGGTAACAGTGCAGCAGGCCAGAGGTTTGTACGACACTGTCGCTGACGATCTTCTGCTCTTCTCTGTATAGGTGCGAACGCGGTAGCTGGATTTGCGTCCGACCTTGGCGGAAGTTTGACCGGGGCGGTGAAGGGTGCCGAAACCCTCTCTGGCGTTGTCGATGCTGTCGTCTCCGAGATCTCGAACATCCAAGACGAAGACCAAGACCAAGACCAAGACCAACAATCCACGCAGAGCTCAAAGGAAACAACGTCATCGGAAGAGACAACTTCATCCGAGTCGACCTCCTCCGAGTCATCCTGTAGCAGTGATGCTGCCAGCACAGTGACTGACATGACAGTTGTCGTTTTCACAACCACCATTGGTACATCGACTGTTGTCACCAAAACGACTGGGTCAGCTCCACGATCTGGTTGTGACATCGCGGCGTCTACCACCACCACTACCAAGACAGGGTCAGCTCCGGGTCAGGAGACAAATGTCATTGTCCTTGAGCAATTATCACCTACCACAATGATCTCTACAGACACCACCCTGTCCACGGCGACATCTTTCACAACATCCACTAGTCTCGATACTCAGTACACTTCTGGAGTGACTAGCACCACCTCAACGACTACGATTACCGGTCCAGATTCGGGTACAGAGGTAAAGAACTGATGGATAACACCCTTCCCATGTCTGTGATATCGCTGACCTTTTACCCCTCGCATCTTAGACACACGTTGTCGTGCTTGAGGAGGTGTTGGAGCAGGAAATTTCGTCTGGAGCCTCGACTTCTCTAACTACATGGACGACAACTTCGACAAGCCTGGACAGTTCCTACACCAGCGGAGTTACAACGACGACTTCAACGACAACGAACACTATTACGTAAGTCATCCTGTACATGCTCTAGCACGACATGCAGCACATCGAAGCATTGGGCAGGACCATGTCGCTGTTCTATTGTATCACCAACCAGATGAAAGGTACAAGACTGGGCCGCAAGTGCTCTGGACTGCCTAGTCGCAACGCCAGCTATAGCGTTCAATGATGATCAGATACGTCAGTTGGCTGACTTATCGTCCACTCTTCTAGGGCCATCAGCATACCAACAGCGATCGTCGACGACTTCAACCCTGGTGTTCTCGATCAAGCCATCTTGTCGATCGTTTCCGCGGCCATGGCATCAGAAGATGCAATTGACGCCCAGACAGCAGCCCCATCCGGTCTAACCACCGTCACTAGCTCCTCGACCTCAACCACAGGCCTTACTTCCGACTCCACGACAGATCCACGACTTCCTCAAGTACAACTGAAGGCCCTTCTCCCGCCGACACCTCAATCCCAGCAATCACGAGCTGCACCACTTCGACCCTCTCAGCGACCACATCCAATGGCTCCACGTTCGCGGCCACCGGTGTCTGCATGTGCAACGACGGGATCCAACTCCAGATCGGCGAAGATACCGAAAAAGACGGCGTCATAACGCCCACTTGCTCGGCTCCAGGAGTCATCAGCACCACCTTTATCGCAGGACCGCTTACGACAATCGCCCCACCAACGACCTCTTCTCTCACCATCATAGCTTCGCCTACCAGTATAACATCATCCACCACCACAGCTTCGCCCACCACCTCAACCCCATCCACCACATCAATAGATCCCTTCCCTCAGGCCACGGGGCCGTACGAGTCGCCCTACCCGGTCCACTGCGGCGTCTACGGCACATCTGTCCAAGGCACACTGATGGATCTGAACTCGATCAGCGACTGGATCGCAGAGTTCTGCGGTACGTGCCATGCCGCCCCCACCATCGTCCTCAGAGTCCATGCTAACAGACTCCTGTAGCGAGTGACTTCAGGTTGACCTACGATGCCCCGAACAAACAGCTGACCAAGCAAGCCTCGGGGAACGGCAACAAGTTCCTCTTCGAAGCCGCTTTCACGTACGAGGGCGGATGCGGCACACGGGGTCCGCAGAACTCGCAAGGGTATACGGCAGATGAATGTAAGGATTGGATCGGACAAGCGATCAATGACTGTAAGTGCTGTCCTCGAACTCTTACAATCTCCGGCTAGGGATGTGTTGCTGATATGTGACAGGCGATACCGGTACGGTGAAGCAGAAGTATGGCGGTGCCATTGCAGAGGACTGTACCGTTTGGACTGCGATGGCTATTCATGGAACCTGATTGTTGGCTGGTGGAGTGATCATGCTGCTTATGTAGTAGCGTCGTATCATGATATGCAGCGTTCGTGCAAGATGAAGATCGTTCATTCATGTCATCACTAGTCATCTCGCCACCGGCAAGCCTCGAACACGACATGCATCAAGCCAGCAATACTCCGCTTCATCGCAGGGTAGGTCTACCGCACAGTAGCAGTATTCGTCTCCACAACCTCCCCCAACCCACTAAACCCCTTCCCATAATGCTTCCGCAACAACTTCTCCGCCGGCTCAGTAGGAATCACACTCTTATCCTCCCCAAACCCCTCCCGATCCTCCGGAAACTTCCTCCCGGGATTCTGCTTTTTAAACACCGCAAGCACATCATTCCACGTAAACGGCGCGGAGAACGCAAAGATCCGCTTCCCCTGGCACTCCGGATCTATTAACGCAATCACGTGAAGTCGGGCGGTATCCCGCACATTAACGAAATACTGCGGCGGCACCGTCTCGAACACACTCGTGTCCCCGTCCCAGAGCTTGAGCATCCAGCCAGCGGTGCTGGACTGCTGCTCACCTCCGGGACGCAGGATGGGTCCCATGTTAGCGTTCGGCAGGATGGCGGCGACTTGGAACGGTGGATTAGTTTCTTTAACTGCTTTCCAAATGGCGCGCTCGGCTTCGGTTTTGGAGGCGCCGTAGACGTTCCAACTGTTGGGTTTGGTCTTGGCGTCGGAGACGACGACGTCGTTCCAGGTTTCTTCGGTGACGTTGATGACTTTGTCGGGTTGCGGCATGAGAGCGGCGGTGCTGGAGGAGGTGTAGACGAAGGCTTTGATGCCGGCTTCTTTCGTGGCGGCGGTGAGGGCGTTGAGGGCGCCCTTGACCTGGTTTTACTGTCAATATCTGCTTTCGTTGTGCTAGGGGGGTTGATGTACTTACCACTACCGGAACGACGTCGTCGTATTTGTCGCTGAACGTCATCACGTTCGCCATATGGCAGATCCCCGCCACACCTTTCACAGCTTCGTCAAAGGCACCCTCAGACATCATGTCCTCCACAACGAAATGCTCGAATTTACCTATACCATACTTGGCGTCGAAGACCTCGTAAAGCCAGTCGGCCTTAGCCTTGGACCTCACAGTCCCACGAACACGATACCCGGCCTCGAGGAATTGGTTGGCAGTCTGGCTTGCAACTGATCAGGAGCAAGCGAGTCAGCCAATGGTTCATGACATATTTTAGTGGTTGGAGGATGTATTTACTATACCCCGAACACCCAGTAACGAGCACCAAATCACCCTTCTCGATATTCGCCATAATGACTGAGTTGTGCTCTGAATCGTGCTCCATCTTAAAAACCGACTCTCAATGGCGAGATATATGTTCATCAGTAGCAAGGATCGCCTGACACTGACCGAAACTGAGCTCGCAATTTACGTCAGGCAGTCTGGACCTGATGTAAGTTTGGTCAGCAGACGCACTCACTGCTCTATCACGTGTGATCCGTGTCAAGGACAAAGGTCCACGATCGAGCATGTTCAGATGCACAAACAAGTGGTGGAACATGAGCGAAAAGACGGCTGTAACCTTATTAGGAAGGGGCGATCCCGGAAAAAGGCCAAAGAGTGACGTATGGTTTGCTTGTAAGCGGCAGCTCGGCCCGAACGTCAGATATGGAGTGAGACGCAGTGTGTGGACAAGACAGCCTATGAAGTAAGGCACGCTGCCGTGGTCAAGTCATCTGATTTGGGTCTACTTCGTACAGCTCGATATCCCACCAAGCCCATCGAAAGCTTCAGTGACGCCTCAGCAAAAGACCTAGACCGGTCTCTCCCTCGTCCTGACATTCATCCCATAGCTCCCACAGCTCCGCTGACCCAACGCCACCAAACTCGATGTCAGAGAAGCGGCAGCAGCTTCGAGATCCCATCCACGCCCATGCGGGATCTGCTCCTACGACCGCCCCAAATAACTCCTCCCAAACCCATCCAACCACTGCCCTGCGCCCCCATTGACCCCCCTCCCCTGCACCCCCAACGTGCTCGCCTCCCGCTGCGCGCCCTCAACCTTCTGCGCCAGCGCCGCGGCCCCAGAATCAATCGTCTGCAACTGCTGCAGATGACTATTCAGCACCCGCACAATCTGCGCGAGCGGGTCGCCAGCCGTAGTGGCGTTCGTGTCCGGTTTGGTGAGTTTCGAGGAGGCGGAGTTGATTTCGTCAATCATGGAGGAGAGGTTGTGCGACATTTCCGTCAGGCGGGTGGAGCAGGCTTCTGCTGTTTTGTATCTGTTGCCATAGTTAGTGTGGGTAGTGACCAAGGGGGTGGTGGAGGTGATGACGTACGTCCTTTCGCGCTCGCCGTCCACGCCGCCTGCACCCTCGGCGCTGCCGATGTCGTTCTGTTCGATCATCTCGTCGATCCACATCTCGTAGCGCTCTAGTACTTGCTCTACTTCCACTTGCCCGTGCTCGACCACACTCAACTGCCGTTCAACCTCCGCGACATCGCGCTCAGCCTGGAAGCAACGCCCATAGAGCGAAGTGATCTTGCCCATGTTCTCAACGAGCACGCGATCCCAGGTTGAAACTTGCCCGGCAAGAGTGGAGAAGCTCTTTTGGTGGGTGGCGAGTGAGGTAGACCAGGTAGTGAGGATCTCGTCCATAGTCTTTGATGCAAGGCGAGATTGTGCCGGTGGTGCGGGGCCCGTTGTGCTGCTTGTGCCGGGTTGTTGTGTAGATGATGCTGGCTGTGCGGGTGCAGACGTGGGAGCGCCGAACAGACCAGGGCCGGATGTGGTTGTGGGAGCGGCAGCAGTAGTTGAGGTCGACGCTGGAGCTTGCGAGGAGGCTGCGCCAGGTCCACCGAAGAGGGAGGGCGCTGCTGTAGCTGTGCTGGCGGGCTGTGAGGTGGCAGGCGGTGCACCCAGGCTGGGGAAGAGTGATGGGGCTGCAGTCGCAGTTGTGGCAGCGGGGATTGCACTCGAGCTCCGGCCACCGAGAGAGAATCCTGTGAACCCTGTTGCTGGCGCTCCAGATGTCGCTGGTGTCCCTGCTTGTGCAGTGCTCGTGCTGCGTGTTGCGCCCGTGGGTTCGAACAGATTTGAAGTAGCGCCTCCTGGAGTCGTGCCGCTGGAGGCAGTTTGCTGTCCTCCCATGCTGCTGAAAAGCCCGCCTTGTGAGGGCGCAGTGGTGGCTCCTGACTGGCCCATTCCGCCAGGCTGGAACAGATTTGATCCCGAAGACCCACTGGATTGATTCTGCTGTGCTCCACCAAAGATACTCGAAGTCTGACCTGCTGTTGTGCTTGGCTTGGGTGCACCTTGCTGGGGGCCACCGAAGAGACCACCTGTGGACTGGCCTCCTGCTGAAGGGGCGCTGCCAAAGAGCCCTCCTGAAGCTGTCGCAGTTGCTCCACTCGCTGTTGGAGCCTGCTGTGTGGTCGATGGTGTGGCAGACGGAAAGCTGAGTCCAGGAGCAGCCGGTTGACTTGGTCTCACCTCACCGAACAGACTGCCCCCTGTACCGCTGCCACTCGTTGCTGGTTGTGATGGTGCGCTCGCGCTCGTGCTCGCTCCACCTGCTTGTGGAAAGCTCCATCCGCCGGTGCTCGCAGCAGGTGCCTGGTTTTGGTTCTGAGGCTGAGCCGTTGGCCTCTGTCCGTACATGCTAGTCGCTCCGCTCGGAGGGTTGCCAGCTGGTGTAGTGGAGGGCATGGAAGGTGGGTTGGCCTGTGGAGTAGTCGATCCGCTCGGCTGCCGGTTCATGCTTCCGAAGAGGCCACCGGGAGCTGGGGCTGCTGGAGTGCTGCCGCCGCCGAACAGACCGCCTGGAGCTGACGCTGCTGGAGTGTTGCCACCACCGAACAGGCTGCCTGTGCTCTTGTTTTGGCCGCCACCTGGCGTTGTGAGCCCACTTGCATTTCCTGCATTGCCAAAAAGACCACCTGAGCTCTGTGCAGGTGCAGCACCTCCACCGAACATGCCGCCTGGGCTAGGCGCAGCAGACGTAGCACCACCACCACCACCACCAAAAAGGCTACCAGAGCTCTGTGCAGGCGCTGCACCACCTCCGCCAAAATAGCCACCTGAGCTAGGCGAAGCAGCCGCAACCCCCCCACCAAAAATCCCACCACCACTCGGTGCCGATGTAGTCGCCGCATTTCCGAAGCTGAACGAATTGCCTCCACCACCAGCCGAAGAGGCAGGCGTCTGCGAACCGAAAAGTCCTCCAGGCGTGCCACCAGTCTTGCTTCCGAATAAGCCACCACCTCCTAATGAAGCACCTCCGGCTGAGCCGCCTCCGAACATACTGTTGCCTGCAGTCGGCTTCTGGTTCTGGTTTGTGCCTGAAGATGTTGACGGTTGCTGGTTGAAGGGGTTGGAGTTTGTGTTGTTTCCACTTCCTGCGTTGCCGCCCGTGTTGTTGTTGTTGCCGCCGAATAGCGACATGGTGGTGAGGTGGTGCGCTCAGGCCGTGGTTGGCTACAGTTGTGATGCGATCTCGCTAATGGGCAGTCGTTGTTTGCGCAGTCTATTGTGGTGTTTCGTGTGTCAAGGTTGATGGTGAGGAGAGTGCGAAGGTTTGTTATACTGAAGGTCGAAATTATCTGCGGGTGTGAAGGCCAAAGTCACCAAGCTCCTATTGTCGAACAGCGCAGTGGCTGGTGATCGTATTGTCGTGATGAAGTGAGGTCGCAAAGCTGCGCTTTTGGGTGAAGCCGACGCGTTTGGGCGACGTGAAGCTTGGGCAGAGCAATTTCAAGGTGGCTAATCAATACATTGACAACAGCTCAATTCTGAAATATACGCGGCCAATCTGAATAATACTGTCAGGTAGGCGCAGCAGCTCCTCCACGCCTAGACCATCTCGTGCTCACATGCCGCCTCTCTTCTCCTCTTCCTCGCCTCACAGCACCCTCCCCACCCATCATGTCCGCCCTGCAGCCCCCGCGGATCAACACCAACGATCCCAACCAACAAGATCTCTCTGGTACGCCCTTCTAACCCCCTCCACCCTCCTCCCTACTAACCCAATGCCCCCAGATGCCTCCGACGACCACTTCTCCTCCGCCTCCGAAGGCGACCGCTCCCCCGTCCCCATCACCCGCGTCGAGCGCGTCGACGACAAAGCCCTGCACGGCGAAGTCCCCGGCACCCCGGCCTACAATCTGCGCACCCAAGACGCCGTCCCCGACGAAGTCGAAATCATCCCCGAGGGGCGCCGCTCCCGGTCCACCACCTTGGCCGGCGGCGGCAGCAGAGGGCGTGCTAGCTCAGCCTTGAGTGCTACGAGTGCTACGGGCAGTGGTGCGGGCTCGAGACCGCAGACGCCCGGTGGGAGTCCGATCCCGAAGACGATTGTGGAGAAGGTGGATTTTGAGCCGAGTCATGGGGAGGTGGAGGGGACGGAGGCCAAGGAGATGCGGATGGCGGATGCGATGCCCGATGAGGTGAGGCAGGCGCCGATTGAGACGAGGCAGCGGCTTGAGGGTAGGTGAGTTCTGGTGGGGTCTCGATCGAAGAAGACATTGTGCTAATGCTTGCTGGATAGAGATTCGACACAAGTAGTTGAGGCTGCTGATGAGAGCGAGGAGGGACGGCAGGCTTGGTTTCGGTCGATGTGGGAGGCAGATGCTCAGCATGATCCGCCAGCTGCTCAGCATGAAGAGTACGATGAGCAGGAGGAGCAGCAGGAAGAAGTTCCTGTTCAGGATGCAACGAACGATGAGGAAAAGGACGACGACGACGACTTTGGAGACGACTTTGATGACTTTGCAGAGGGAGGCGAAGACGATGCAGACTTTGGAGACTTTGACGAGGCAGAGGAGGCGACCCCAAAGCCCGAAGCTTCTCAACAGACATCTTATATGCCTCCTGCACCAGACATACTAGCCGGCCTTGTAAGTAGCATGTCTATACTTCACATATCCACGACATTCCCATCTCGTCTCGCACACATTCGCTAATCCCATTTTCAGCCTCCTCTAGACCTAACGCCCTCATCCACCCCCTCCGACATCACCGCAGCAATCGCACCCTACATAACCGCCATCCTCCCCCCCACCGCAGACCCCTCCTCAGACCCCACCCAAACACCCTCCGACCCTCCCCCGGGCGGCCACCCCTTCCTCTCCGACC